>Ga0208592_1000101_pt1 | contig 25199 bp, 38 predicted proteins | sample LakMenE18May10ns_FD_150712 | JGI IMG/M metagenome (GOLD analysis project Ga0208592, IMG submission 150712) | Freshwater microbial communities from Lake Mendota, WI - 18MAY2010 deep hole epilimnion ns (SPAdes) | ecosystem: Environmental > Aquatic > Freshwater > Lentic | place: Lake Mendota...
ACAAAAAGTATCTTTGAAATCGCTCGGGGAAGCAAGCCTAGAAATATCCATTAATGATGTTCAGGTAAGCTCATCTGAAACGGCGATGGACATCGTTGTAAAGAGCCTAAGAAACCCCAATGCGCCGAATCAAACGATGCACTTTTCTTGTGCGACAGCAGACCTTTTGATTGATCTGAACGAAAATAAATTGGCTTGGCTCAATTATTTGGGTGCATTTTATAACGAAGTTAAGGCAATGGAATGGTTAGAAAAAGCCATTATGCAGGTGGATCCAACCTTAATTAGTAAAACGGAGCGAGCAAAACAAGTAGATGAAACGCTAGCAAAATTGGGTTTAACAAATGAAGAATACTTGTCAAATGGCATTCAAAAAACGAAAGACATACTAAAAGGACATGCCTACAAAATACCTTTTGATGATGTGATTGCTGTACTTATTAGTAAGGATCAAAACAAAATTTGTTTATTGCAATCTGAATCCTTGCCTGGAGTGGGAAATTCAGAATTTGAAATGGAAAAAAATGATTCCTATGAGCTCTTTCATGAGTACACTGTGACATTGCAGAGAATGGATGATAAATGGGATGTTTATTATTTCAACAATGAAACGAACACACCGACTTGGTCTATTAGGGAATTTTATCAAGCGGCTATAACATCGGATAATCAATTCAATGAAGAACAATGGATCAATGAATATTTCAATAAACGTGCGTGGGATGCATTCTATCATTTAGAAATAAGCCATGTAACGTCGTCTCCTGAAATGTCATCTTTAATCGCTGAGGAAATACAACCCAAATTAGCCAAATTGTACAACGAGCAAAGCAACACCTATATAAATTTCTATCAGCGCATTTCTCCGGAACTAAAAAAATGGTGGAGAACAGAAGAAGAAACGATCACTGTAACAGATATCTTGATATCCAATCCAGAAAAAACGGCATTTATTTATCCTGTGTTATTATTGAAAGAGAAAAGGGAAAAAGACAGCGAGTACATTCAAAAGAGTGAAGACTTTAAATTCTTTATCCTGTTGAAAAACCAAGATGGATCTTATACACTTTATGATTGGTATTATTTTAATCCAATGCAGTACACGCATTATTATGAATTAATGAACTGTGTGGCAAGCCATCTCAATCACCACACGAATTACATACCAGGACAAGAAGTAATCGATGATCAATCCTTCTGGGACAACTATGTATTCAAGCGAAATCAACTGGGTCTTGAATACCTCACCCCTGTTGTCATGGAAAATGAATCCATTTTCATTACGAAAGCTGAATTTGATGCTCAGGTGAACGATTGCATTGATTTAATAACAGAACATGACTTGGTGGACCTATACGACCATCAATTGAAACAAATCATTCGCTGCATCAATACCATACAAAAAGGAAACATGAGTGGTGCGAATCATTTGAAATTAGTAAACCTCAGTCAAGAACTGCATTTTCAGAATCGATTGAATCGAATGAAAGAAATGAAAGGCAATTTCGTACCCAGTTTACAGCTTGAATTGGGTCAACCCATGTTGGAAAAATCCTATTATCAAATTCGCTAAAAAACGTTCCACAAAATCAAATTTGACACTTTCCACTTAAAATTTGAAAATCAAGGAATAAAAAGTAGATATTTTTTCAAACGCTCTTGGTTTATAAAAATAAATAGTTATCTTTGCACCCCTCAAAGTACGTTTTGAGGTTATTATTTATTTAAAACAAGAGTATTTTATGCCAACTATTCAACAGTTAGTTCGCAAAGGAAGAACTGCGGTGGTGAAGAAAAGTAAGTCCGCTGCGCTTGATTCATGTCCACAACGTAAAGGTGTTTGTGTTCGTGTATACACGACTACGCCAAAAAAGCCAAACTCGGCTATGCGTAAAGTGGCGCGTGTTCGCTTAACGAACGGAAAAGAAGTCAACGCTTACATCGGTGGTGAAGGCCACAATCTTCAAGAACACTCATTAGTACTTGTGCGAGGAGGAAGGGTAAAAGACCTTCCGGGGGTACGTTACCACATTGTTCGTGGTGCAGAGGATACGGCTGGAGTTCAAGGTCGTAGCCAAAGAAGATCTAAATATGGTACTAAACGTCCTAAGCAGAAATAATTAAAAGCTTTACAAAATGAGAAGAAGAAAAGCCAAAAAGATTGCGATTCTGCCAGATCCGAAGTTCAACGATGTGGTAGTAACAAAATTCGTCAACAATTTAATGCTAGACGGTAAAAAAAGTTTAGCGTTCCGTTTATTTTACGATGCTATTGAGCTCGTTGATAAAAAAATAGAAGAAACAGAAGGATTAGATGTTTGGAGAAAAGCATTAGAGAATGTTACTCCAAGTGTTGAGGTTAGAAGCCGCCGTGTAGGTGGAGCTACTTTCCAAATCCCTACTCCAGTGCGTGAAGAGCGTAAAGCATCCTTAGCTATGAAATGGTTAATTGGTTATGCTCGTAAGCGCAACGAAAAAACAATGTCTCAAAGATTAGCTTCTGAAATCATCGCTGCTTCGAAAGAAGAAGGTGCTGCTTTCAAGAAAAAAGAAGATACTATGCGTATGGCAGAAGCGAACAAAGCATTTTCACATTTCAGATTCTAAGACATGGCTAGAGATTTAAGATTTACAAGAAACATCGGGATTGCTGCTCACATTGATGCAGGGAAAACAACGACGACAGAGCGTATCTTATTTTACGGTGGTGTGAGCCACAAAATTGGAGAGGTACACGACGGTGCAGCTACAATGGACTGGATGGAGCAAGAGCAAGAGCGTGGTATCACGATTACTTCTGCTGCAACTACATTGGATTGGAAATACAGAGGTCAAAATTACCATGTAAACATTATTGATACACCAGGACACGTTGACTTTACAGTTGAAGTGAACCGTTCTTTACGTGTATTAGATGGTTTGGTTTTCTTGTTTTCAGCTGTGGATGGTGTTGAGCCTCAATCTGAGACTAACTGGCGTTTGGCAAACAATTACAACGTTCCAAGAATTGGATTCGTAAATAAAATGGACCGTCAAGGTGCAGATTTTTTAAATGTTTGTCGCCAAGTAAAAGAAATGTTAGGAAGTCATGCACTTCCATTACAAATCAATATCGGTGAAGAAGACAACTTCAAAGGGGTTGTTGACTTAATCAACTTTAAAGGGATTACATGGAATGAAGAAGATTTTGGAATGACCTTCCAAGAAATCGAAATTCCTGCTGACATTATTGATGAAGCGCGTCAATTGCGTAGCGAATTGTTAGAGGCAGTTGCTGAGTTCGACGAATCATTGATGGAGAAATTCTTCGAAGATGAGAATTCATTAACAGAACGTGAAATTTTGAACGCACTTCGCGAAGCAACTATCTCAGGAAAAGTTGTTCCAATGATGTGTGGTTCTTCTTTCAAAAACAAAGGAGTTCAAGCAATGTTGGACATGGTAATGGAAATTCTTCCATCTCCAATGGACATCGAAGGAGTTGTTGGTACAAATCCAAAAACAGACAAAGAAGAGTTGCGTAAGCCTTCTTATGACGAACCTTTCGCAGGTTTGGCATTTAAGATTGCAACTGACCCTTTTGTTGGACGTTTATGTTTCGTTCGTGCTTATTCAGGTAAATTAGAAGCAGGTTCTTATGTTTTGAATACTCGTTCAGACAACAAAGAGCGTATTTCCCGTATTTTCCAAATGCACGCAAACAAGCAAAATCAGATTAGTGAATTAGGTGCTGGTGATATCGGTGCGGTAGTAGGATTTAAAGACATCAAAACAGGAGATACATTGTGCGCTGAGAATGCACCAATCGTTCTTGAGTCTATGGTGTTCCCAGATCCAGTTATCGGTTTAGCAATTGAGCCTAAAACACAAGCAGATACTGACCGTTTATCAATCGGTTTATCAAAACTTTCTGAAGAAGATCCAACATTCCGTGTGAACACAGATGAGGAATCAGGTCAAACAATTATCTCTGGTATGGGTGAACTTCACTTGGAGATCATCATCGACCGTTTGAAAAGAGAGTTCAAGGTCGAAGTTAACCAAGGAGCACCTCAAGTTACTTACCGTGAAGCCATTACTGGCCAAACAAGCCACAGAGAGGTTTACAAAAAACAATCTGGTGGTCGTGGGAAATTTGCCGATATCTTGGTTAAAATTTCTGCTCAAGACAGCGAAGAGAAAACAGGTCTTGAATTCATCAATAGCATCAAAGGTGGTAACATTCCTCGTGAATTTGTTCCTTCCGTTGAGAAAGGATTCAAAGATTCCATGAAAAATGGAGTACTTGCTGGATACCCTATCGAAGCGATGAAAGTTGAATTGCTTGACGGATCTTTCCACGCAGTCGATTCAGATTCTTTATCCTTTGAACTTTGTGCACGCATGGCATACAAAGCAGCATTGAAAGCATGTAGCCCTATATTACTTGAGCCTATCATGAAATTAGAAGTTGTTACTCCTGAAGAAAACATGGGAGATGTTGTAGGTGACTTGAATAGAAGACGTGGAATGATGAGAGGAATGGACGACCGTAACGGTGCGAAAGTATTGAAAGCAGACGTTCCACTTTCTGAAATGTTCGGATATGTAACTCAGTTACGTACGATTACTTCAGGACGTGCTAGTTCTTCTATGGAATTCTCGCATTACTCAGAAGCTCCTAAAAATGTTGCTGAGGATGTAGTAGCAAAAGCAAATGGTAAAGTCACAGCTTAAAAGAAAAATCAGATGAGCCAAAAAATTAGAATTAAATTAAAATCGTACGACCACAACCTCCTAGATAAATCTGCGGAGAAAATCGTTAAAACAGTTAAATCAACTGGTGCTGTAGTAAGCGGACCTATTCCACTTCCAACGCACAAAAGAATTTACACTGTATTGCGTTCACCACACGTTAACAAAAAAGCGCGTGAGCAATTCGAATTGTGTGCGTACAAAAGGTTGATGGACATTTATAGCAGTTCATCAAAAACAGTAGATGCGTTAATGAAATTGGAGCTTCCAAGTGGAGTTGACGTAGAAATTAAAGTGTAATTTTTAACAACTAGTATATGCCAGGAATTATTGGACGTAAAATCGGGATGACTAGCATCTTTAGTGCCGAGGGTAAATCTTTACCATGCACGGTTATTGAAGCTGGTCCTTGTGTTGTGACCCAAATAAAAACACAAGACAGAGATGGTTACGAAGCAGTTCAGTTAGGATTCGGAGAGAAGAAAGAAAAAAACACTCCGAATGCATTGAAAGGCCATTTCAAAAAAGCGAACACTTCTCCAAAATCGAAGTTGGTTGAATTCAAAGGATTTGATCAAGTAAGTTTAGGAGATACTGTTTTAGTCGACATCTTCGAAGAAGGAGAATTTGTTGACGTCATTGGAACCTCAAAAGGAAAAGGTTTCCAAGGGGTAGTAAGAAGACATGGATTTGGTGGAGTTGGTCAAGCAACACACGGTCAGCACAACAGACTACGTGCACCAGGTTCAATCGGAGCTTGTTCTTATCCAGCTCGTGTATTCAAAGGAATGCGCATGGCAGGACAAATGGGGAACAAAAGAAGATTGGCTTCAAACCTACAAGTGTTAAAGGTAATTGCAGACAAGAATCTCGTGATCATTAAAGGATCGATTCCAGGTGCAAATGGTTCAACTGTAACAATTAACAAGTAATGAAACTGAAAATATACGATTCAAAAGGAGTAGCTACTGCGAAGTCAGTAACGCTTTCAGAGGAGGTTTTTGGGATCGAACCAAATAACCACGCCATTTACTTGGATGTAAAACAACACTTGGCGAACCGTCGTCAAGGAACGCACAAATCGAAAGAACGTAACGAAATCGCTGGATCAACGAAAAAATTGAAAAAGCAAAAAGGTACGGGTGGAGCACGTGCGGGTAGCGCTAAATCAGGAACACGCGTTGGTGGTGGACGAATTTTTGGACCACGTCCAAGAAACTACCACTTCAAATTAAACATTAAATTGAAACGTCTTGCACGTAAATCAGCTTTCTCGTTTAAAGCGAAAAACGATGGGTTAATGATCATTGAAGATTTGAATTTGAATGCAAAAACAAAAGACTTCAAAGCGTTATTAACTTCATTGAACTTGGAAAACCAAAAAGTATTGTTGATTCTTGGTGAAAAAACAGACAATGTATACTTAGCGGCACGTAACCTTGGAAGAGTGAAAGTCGTAACAGCAGACTCGTTTAATACATTTGATGTATTGAATGCTGGGAAAGTTGTTTTGGCAGCAAGCTCATTAGATAAAATTCAAACTATTCTTAACTAAACGTTATGCATACAATTATTAGAAAGCCGATCATTACCGAGAAAGCAACTTTACAAAGTGAGCGCAACAATCGCTTTACTTTCGAAGTAACTCGTACGGCTAATAAAATTGAAATTAAAAACGCCATCGAGAAGGTGTATGGAGTACATGTCACAGATGTTCATACATTAAATTATGGTGGTGGTAAATCCTCTGTGAAGTACACCAATAAAGGCATTGTTGAACAAAAAAGCAAACAATGGAAAAAGGCTGTCGTAACCGTAGCAGATGGTGAAACCATTGATTTATTTAACAATTATTAATGTTCAACCATGAGTCTTAAAAAATTCAAACCAACAACCCCAGGTCAACGTCATAAAGTGGCGATGGAATTTGCTGAAATCACAGCATCTTCTCCTGAAAAAAGCTTGGTTTCAAGTATGAAGAAAAGCGGTGGTCGTAATAACGACGGTCGTATGACAATGCGCTACTTAGGTGGTGGTCATAAACAAAAATATCGTATCATCGATTTCAAACGCAACAAGTTTGATATTCCTGCAACGGTTAAAACAATTGAATACGATCCAAACAGAACAGCGAACATCGCACTTTTGTTTTACGCAGATGGAGAGAAACGATACATCATCGCTCCAACTGGAATGAAAGTAGGTGATCAAATCTTGTCTGGAAAAAGCGCAACACCAAATGTTGGACATGCGATGTATTTATCAGATGTTCCCTTAGGAACGGTGATTCACAACATCGAATTGAAACCAGGTGCTGGTGGTGTTATTGCTCGTGGAGCAGGAACGTATGCACAATTGAACGCTCGTGATGGCAAATATGCAATCATTAAAATGCCTTCAGGTGAAACGCGCATGATCTTAACAACTTGTCTAGCTACAATAGGTTCCGTATCAAATGCTGAACACAACTTAGTCGTATCTGGAAAAGCTGGTCGTTCAAGATGGTTAGGCCGTCGTCCACGTGTTCGTGGTGTGGTTATGAACCCTGTTGATCACCCGATGGGTGGTGGTGAAGGAAGAAATTCCGGAGGTCATCCAAGATCGAGAAATGGTATGCCTGCTAAAGGATTTAAAACTAGATCTAAAAGCAAGTATTCTGATAAGTTTATTGTAGAAAGAAGAAAAAAATAGGATATGAGTCGTTCATTAAAGAAACCGCCATTCGTTCATTATAAATTAATGAAAAGAGTTGACGATGCTCAAGCTGCAAACAGCAAGGCTGTAATTAAAACTTGGTCTCGAGCGTCTACAATTACACCGGAATTTGTTGGATTAACCTTCGCAGTTCACAACGGGAATAAATTTATTCCAGTATTCGTAACTGAGAACATGGTTGGACATAAATTAGGAGAGTTCTCCCCTACCCGCAATTTCCGTGGGCATGCAGGTAATAAAAAAGATAAGAAACGTTAAGATTTAAAAGCAGTCATGGGAGCTAGAAAACGCTTAAGAGCTGAACAGCTTAAAGAAAATAAGAAATCAATTGCGATTGCGCATTTGAATAATTCGGGAATCTCTCCTCGTAAGATGAGATTAGTTGCTGATTTAATTCGCGGAGTTGAAGTGAATAAAGCTTTGAACATATTACAGTTCAACGGTAAAATTGCTTCAGTAAGCTTAGGAAAATTGTTGCGTTCCGCTATTGCAAACTGGGAAACTAAAAACGAAGGAGCTGACATCAGTCAAGAAAACCTAGTTGTTAGCCGAGTTGAAGTAGGTGGAGGAACAATGTTGAAAAGAATTCAACCAGCACCTCAAGGTAGAGCACACAGAATTAGAAAAAGATCGAACCACGTTACGATCGTAGTTGACGGTACTAAATAAGTTTAAGAAATGGGACAAAAAACAAATCCAATTGGAAATAGACTAGGTTACATCCACGGATGGGAGTCAAATTGGTATGGTGGAAAGGACTACAAAGATAAAATTGTAGAAGACGACCAAATTCGTAAATATTTGAATGCTCGTTTGGCAAAAGCAAGTATTGCTAAAATCATCATCGAGCGTACCTTGAAGTTAGTAACAGTAACCATCAACACTGCACGTCCAGGAGTAATCATTGGAAAAGGTGGTCAAGAGGTTGACAAACTAAAAGAAGAGTTAAAAAAATTGACGAAAAAAGAAATCCAAATCAACATTTTCGAGGTGAAACGTCCAGAATTGGATGCTCGATTGGTTGCGGATGGAGTTGCTCGTCAACTAGAAGCACGTATCTCTTTCCGTCGCGCTATTAAAATGGCAATCGCGGGAACAATGAGAATGGGTGCGGAAGGAATTAAAATTAAAATTTCTGGACGTTTGAATGGTGCGGAGATGGCACGTTCTGAAATGTACAAAGATGGAAGAACTCCATTGCATACCTTCAGAGCAGATATCGACTATGCATTATCAGAAGCACACACGACTTACGGTCGTTTGGGTATCAAAGTTTGGATTTGCCGTGGTGAAGTTTATGGTAAGCGTGACTTATCTCCTAACATCGGTGTAGCAACTGGTGGAGGAAACAACAACAACAATGGTGGCGATCGCAAACCTGCATCGTTCAAGAGAAAGAAAAAGTAATTAGAGACAGTTAAATTAACAGGAAATGTTACAGCCTAAAAGAACAAAATTTAGAAGAGTACAGAAAGGAAGAAATCGTGGATTGGCGCACAGAGGTTCGACAATTGCGTTTGGTTCTTTCGGATTAAAGGCTTTGGAACCAGGATGGATTACTTCACGTCAAATCGAAGCTTCCCGTATCGCCGTTACTCGATACATGAAGCGTGAAGGAAAAGTTTGGATCCGAATATTCCCAGACAAGCCGGTGACCTCTAAGCCAGCTGAAGTACGTATGGGTAAAGGTAAGGGAGCTCCTAGTCACTGGGTTGCGGTGATTAAACCGGGTTGCATCATGTTTGAAGCAGACGGAGTACCTTACGAAATCGCTAAAGAAGCAATGCGTTTAGCTGCACAGAAGTTACCTGTGAAGTGTAAATTCATCGTTCGAAACGATTATGTTTTACCAATTTAAGATTGATACATGAAACAAGAAGAAATCAATAAACTATCGATTGAGGATTTGAAAAACCGTCTAGTTGAAGTCAAAGGACAATTGTCTAATTTGAAGTTAACTCACAGTATGGCGCCAATTGAAAATCCATTACGCATTACAGCAATGCGCAAAACGGTTGCAAGATTGAGTACAGAATTAACAAAACGTTCAAATCAAGCTTAGGCTTGAACTAAAAAAATGAACATGGAAGAAAATCGAAATTTAAGAAAAGAAAGAATTGGTGTCGTTACAAGTAACAAAATGGAGAAATCCATCGTAGTTGCTGTTGAGCGTAAAGTGAAGCACCCGAAATACGGGAAATTCGTGAAACTGACCACTAAATTCGTTGCACATGATGAGACAAACGATTGCCACATTGGTGACACCGTTAAAATCATGGAAACACGTCCTTTGAGTAAATCAAAGAACTGGAGATTAGTAGAAATTGTTGAAAGAGCTAAATAACCGGAGAGATGATACAAACAGAATCCAGACTATCAGTTGCGGACAATTCAGGAGCCAAAGAAGTATTGTGCATCCGAGTTTTAGGCGGAACGAGAAGACGCTATGCTTCCGTAGGTGACAAAATCGTAGTTACAGTAAAAAGTGCTATGCCAAACGGAGCAGTGAAAAAAGGTTCCGTAGCGAAAGCAGTAGTTGTTCGCACGAAAAAAGAAGTTCGTCGCCAAGATGGATCTTACATCCGTTTTGATGATAACGCTTGTGTGATCTTAAACCAAGGTGGTGAAATGAGAGGTACTCGTATTTTCGGACCAGTTGCTCGTGAATTAAGAGAGAATAACTACATGAAAATTGTTTCACTAGCACCAGAGGTGTTATAATTATTGAAAAATGCAGAAGAAATTACACATTAAAGTTGGTGACACCGTGAAAGTGATTTCAGGTGAATCCAAAGGTCAAGAAGGGAAAATCGCTTCGATTGACCGTGAGAAAATGCGTGTTACTGTATCCGGTGTAAACATGATTAAAAAGCACAACAAACCGAGTGCATCTAACCCACAAGGTGGAATTGAAGAGAAGGAAGGAACAATCCATATCTCAAACCTAATGGTGGTTGCAGGAGGAGTTGCTACACGCATCGGTCGTAAAGACGAAAAAGGAAAATTAGTACGTTATTCAAAGAAATCAGGGGAGGTGATTAAATAATGAGTTACACACCAAGATTAAAGGAAAAGTATAGAGGCGAAATTATGCAAACGCTTCAGGAACGTTTCGGATATAAATCCGTAATGAGTGTTCCGAAATTAGAGAAAATCGTTTTAAGCCAAGGTATGGGTGATGCGGTTGCAGATAAGAAATTAATCGAAAACGCAGCTGCTGATTTGTCCCGTATCGCTGGTCAAAAAGCCATTACAACGTTGTCTAAAAAAGACATCTCTAACTTCAAATTACGTAAAGGAATGCCAATTGGTACGAAAGTTACGTTACGTGGAGATCGCATGTATGACTTTTTAGATCGTCTTCTATCTGTGGCTTTGCCAAGAACTCGTGACTTCCGTGGTATTAATCCAAAAGGATTTGATGGACGTGGTAACTTCAACTTAGGAGTGAAAGAACACATCATTTTTCCAGAGATTGATATCGACAAAGTAAACCGTATCCTAGGTATGGACATTACATTTGTAACAACAGCAGAAAGTGATGAAGAAGCGAAAGCATTATTAGATGCATTTGGATTTCCATTTATTAAAAAATAAGAAGAAATGGCAAAGGAATCAATGAAAGCGCGTGAGCGCAAAAGAGAAAGGTTAGTTGCTCGATACGAAAAGAAACGTGCTGAATTAACGAAAGTATTGAAATCAACAGATTCGTCTGAAGAAGTTCAATCAGCTAAATGGGATGCAATGATGCAATTGCAAAAATTACCTGCAAACTCTTCTAAAATCAGAATGCACAATCGTTGTGGATTAACTGGTCGTCCAAGAGGGTATATGCGTCAATTCGGTATCTCAAGGGTTACTTTTAGAGAAATGGCATTGGCCGGAAAAATCCCAGGAGTTAAAAAGGGAAGTTGGTAATTAAAGAAAAAACACAGAAGAAATGAATACAGATCCGATAGCAGATTTTCTCACACGCATCCGTAATGCGAGTGCTGCAGGTTTGAAAATGGTGGAAATTCCTGGTTCGAACATTAAACGTGCAATGACACTTATTTTGTTTGATCAAGGGTATATCCTCAACTACAAATTTGAAGATGATAACAAGCAAGGAACGATTAAAATTGCATTGAAATACAATCAATCTACTCGCGTTCCTGCCATCACGAAATTACAACGTGCATCCCGTCCAGGATTACGTAAATACAGTGGGTCAATTGATATGCCACGTGTATTGAATGGTTTGGGTATTGCAATTGTCTCTACTTCGAAAGGAGTTATTACAGACAAAGAAGCACGTAAGTTGAATGTAGGCGGAGAAGTCCTTTGTTACGTTTATTAAAAAGTTAAGAAATGTCAAGAATTGGAAAAGCACCGGTAACAATCCCTAGTGGCGTAGAAGTCACTTTTAAGGATGCAGTTATAACGGTTAAGGGGAAAAAAGGTGAATTATCACAAGCAATAGATACTTGTGTTGGTGTAACCATCGAAGACAATGTGATTACATTCTCTCGTCAGTCTGATGCGCCAAATGATCGTTCTAAACACGGACTTTACCGTGCGTTAGTATTCAACATGATCGCTGGAGTATCTGATGGTTGGAAGAAAGAAATGGAAGTCATTGGAGTTGGATACCGCGCAAATGCAACTGGTCAACAGTTAGAATTAGCTTTAGGTTTCTCTCACGCAATCATTATGGAAATTCCAAATGAAGTGAAAGTGACTACAGTTACTGAAAAAGGTAAGGCACCAGTTGTGACACTTGAATCGTTTGACAAACAATTGTTAGGTCAAGTAGCCGCTAAAATCCGTTCGTTTAGAAAACCTGAACCATACAAAGGAAAAGGTATTCGTTTCGTTGGTGAAGAAATTCGTAGAAAAGCTGGTAAGTCAGCAGGTAAAAAATAATAGGTAGATTATGGCACTAAATAAAGTATTAAGAAGAGCTAAAATTAAACGAAGAATTCGTAAGAAAGTATTCGGAACAACAGCGATTCCAAGATTAACAGTTTTTAGAAGCAACAAGCAGATTTACGCGCAGTTGATTGATGATATCTCTGGAAAAACTTTGGCTTCTGCAGGTTCATTGAAAATGACAGATGCTCAAAAAATTAACAAAGTAAATCAAGCTGCTATCGTAGGTAAGAAAATTGCCGAAGTAGCTGTTCAAGCAGGAATTGATAAAGTGGTTTTTGACCGTAACGGTTATTTATACCATGGTAGAATTAAATCTTTGGCTGATTCAGCTCGAGAAGGAGGACTTAAATTTTAATAAGAAATGGCAGCTCAAATTGTAAATAGAGTAAAATCAGCAGATATCGAGTTAAAAGACAAACTCGTTGCTGTAAACCGTGTGACGAAAGTTACCAAAGGTGGTCGTACATTCAGTTTCTCAGCGATCGTAGTTGTTGGTGATGAACACGGTGTTGTTGGTCATGGACTAGGAAAAGCAAAAGAGGTGACGGAAGCGATTACGAAAGGAATCGACGACGCTAAAAAGAACTTGATCAAAGTTCCGATCCTTCGAGGAACAGTTCCTCATGCTCAAAAAGGAAAATTTGGTGGAGCAGAAGTGTTATTGAAACCAGCTACAGAAGGTACAGGGGTTATCGCCGGTGGTGCGATGCGTGCAGTATTAGAAAGCGTTGGGGTACATAACGTACTTGCAAAATCACAAGGTTCTTCTAACCCGCACAACGTTGTGAAAGCAACCATGGATGCATTAGCAAACATGCGTGATGCTGTTGCAGTTGCTCGTCAAAGAGGAATTTCACTAGATAAAGTATTCAACGGTTAATCTTTAGGAAATGGACACGATTAAAATAAAACAAGTAAGAAGTGCGATTAAACGTCCAGCTGATCAAAAAGCAACGATCAAAGCTCTAGGTTTTCGCCGCTTGAACCAAGTTTTAGAAAAAGAGGCAACTCCTCAAATTATGGGAATGGTGAATAAGGTGAAGCACCTCATTCAAGTAGTGGATTAATATTCAGTCGAAGAAAAATGGAATTACATAAACTAACACCTGCTTCAGGTTCAGTAAAAAAAGTTAAACGTATCGCTCGTGGACAGGGTTCTGGTCATGGTGGAACGTCAACACGTGGACACAAAGGAGCAAAGTCTCGTTCAGGTTACAAAACCAAAATTGGTTTTGAAGGTGGACAAATGCCTTTGCAACGTCGTGTTCCTAAATTCGGTTTCAAAAACATCAACCGAGTAGACTATAAAGCAATTAATTTGGATATTATCGAAAATTTAGCAGCAGTTAAAGGCATCGTTGAAATCACTCCAGAAGTATTAAAAGCTAACGGTTTATTATCTAACAATGAACTAGTTAAGGTTCTTGGTAGAGGTGAATTGAAATCGAAAGTAAGCATCTCCGCTAACGGGTTTTCAGCTACTGCAATTGCAGCAATTGAAGCTCAGGGTGGTACATGTAACAAAATCTAACTATCTTTGCACGCTCTTAAATGAAACGATTTATAAAAAATATTCAAAACATTTGGAAGGTAGAGGAACTACGTAAGCGTATTCTTTTGACCTTAGGCCTCATACTTGTTTACAGAATCGGGTCATTTGTCATCATTCCAGGTGTCAACTACGAGGCATTATCAACGAAAAGTAGTGATCAAAACTTGTTAGAAACATTATTATCCGTTTTCTCCGGAGGTGGATTTACGAATGCTTCTATCATGGCATTGGGAATCATGCCATACATCAGTGCTTCTATCATCATGCAATTATTGGGAATGGCTGTTCCAGCGGTTCAAAAAATGCAAAGTGAAGGAGAATCAGGTCGCAAGCAAATCAATAATTACACGCGTATTCTGACAATCATCATCTGTGCACTTCAAGCGCCAAGTTACCTCTCCCTTTATGTAGATTCAAAGCAAGCAATGCCTGCTGATGCCTCAACATTCTGGTGGACTCAAACAATTATGATTTTAATTGCCGGTTCGATGTTTGCTGTTTGGCTGGGTGAGCGCATCACAGAAAAAGGTATCGGGAATGGTGTTTCATTATTGATTACAGTAGGTATCCTATCTAGGCTTCCAAGTGCATTTTTCGCTGAAGTATTCGGATCTAAGAATTACATCTTACTCATATTAGAAGTGGTATCCTTTATGATTATTATCTTATTTACGATTTTAATCGTACAAGGAGTGCGACGAATTCCTCTAAATACGGCAAAAAGAATTGCAGGTGCACGTGCAGCAGAAGATATGAATGGAGCAAGAAATTATTTGCCGATTAAAGTCAATGCAAGCGGTGTAATGCCAATTATCTTTGCTCAAGCGATTATGACGATTCCAATGATGGTTTATTCGAGCGCAACAGGAGGTAAAGGTGAAGGTGGATTCTTGCAAAGAACTTTAGGAGATCCATACGGATTCAGCTACAACTTATTGCTATGTGTGCTCATCATCGTGTTCACCTATTTCTACACGGCAATCATGATCAACCCAAGTAAAATTGCGGATGATTTGAAAAAAAGTGGAGGATTTGTACCAGGTGTACGTCCAGGTGAAGAAACGGCAGAACACATTGACTCGGTTGTTTCAAGAATCACTTTCCCTGGATCCTTGTTCCTCGCGTTGATTGCAATACTTCCAGCCATCGCTAAATTAGCTGGTGTGAATGACGGATTCGCCATGTTCTTTGGCGGAACATCGATCCTCATTATGGTTGGGGTTGTGTTAGACACGTTACAACAAATTGAAACATATCAATTAAATAGAAATATGGACACCCTTATGGACGGAACAAGAGTTAGAGGTCGTAAAGGTGCAAACGAATTTTCCGGAATGTAATATTATGGCTAAACAATCATCAATAGAACAAGATGGGACAATCCTCGAAGCATTACCAAATGCAATGTTTAGAGTGGAGTTAGAAAATGGGCATGTCATTACAGCGCACATTTCGGGAAAAATGAGAATGTTTTACATAAAAATTCTACCTGGAGACCGCGTAAAAGTTGAAATGTCTCCATATGATTTATCAAAGGGAAGAATATCATTTAGATACAAATAATAAATTGAAGAAATGAAAGTCAGAGCATCAGTAAAAAAGAGAACTGCAGATTGCAAGATTGTTAAACGTAAAGGAAGAGTTTACGTAATTAACAAAAAGAATCCAAAATTAAAACAACGTCAAGGTTAATTAGTAGAATATGGCACGTATTGCGGGTATAGATTTACCAAAAAACAAAAGAGGAGTAATCGGATTAACGTATATCTACGGAATTGGTAGAAGTACTTCCCAAAAAATCCTTCAGGACAATAGCATCGATGAGAACATCAAAGTTCAAGATTGGAACGATGATCAACTTTCTGCTATTCGAAATGCGATTAATGAAATTAAAACCGAAGGACAATTGCGTTCTGAAGTTCAGTTGAACATTAAACGCCTTATGGATATCGGTTGTACACGCGGTATTCGTCACAGAGCTGGTTTACCATTACGTGGTCAACGTACGAAAAACAACTCTAGAACTAGAAAAGGTAAGAGAAAGACAGTTGCAAACAAGAAAAAAGCAACTAAATAATAAATAGGTATCATGGCAAAAACGAATCAAAAAAAGAAGAAGAACGTCAAAGTAGATGCTGCAGGTGAAGCTCATATCCAAGCGAGTTTCAACAATGTAATCATTTCGTTGACGAACAACGCTGGACAAGTGATCTCTTGGTCATCTGCTGGTAAAATGGGCTTCAAAGGTTCTAAAAAGAACACGCCTTATGCAGCACAAATTGCTGGTGAGGATGCATCAAAAGAAGCACACGACTTCGGACTACGTAGAGTAAAAGTTTATGTGAAAGGCCCAGGAGCTGGACGTGAGTCTGCTATCCGTGCAATCCATAACTCAGGAATTGAAGTAACAGAAATCGTTGACGTTACTCCACTTCCACACAACGGTTGTAGACCTCCAAAAAGAAGAAGAGTATAATTAATTATTAATCAACACGGGAAGGAAATCATCGAAGGAATGCCTTAATTCATGATTCCCGTTTAAACAAAACAAAATGGCAAGATACACAGGTCCTAAATCCAAAATTGCGCGTCGTTTCCGCGACCCAATCTTTGGCCCAGACAAATCATTGGACAGAAGAAATTATGGTCCAGGTCAACACGGTCCCTCTAAAAGAAGAGGTGGCAAACAATCTGAATACGCTATTCAGTTGGGAGAAAAACAAAAAGCGAAATATACTTACGGTATCCTAGAGCGTCAATTTGCGAACATGTTCGACAAAGCGTCACGTATGAAAGGAATTACAGGTGAAAACTTACTTCAATTATGTGAAGCTCGTTTAGATAACACTGTTTACCGTTTGGGTATCTCCCCTAGCCGTCGTGGTGCACGTCAGTTAGTTTCACACAAACACATCACTGTTAATGGTGAAGTCGTGAACATTCCTTCATACACTTTACGTCCAGGCGATGTAGTAAGTGTTCGTGAGAAATCAAAATCTTTGGAGGCAATTAACGACTCATTAACTGCAAGTAACAAAAAATACGATTGGTTAGATTGGGACAATTCCTCAATGTCAGGAAAAATCTTAAACTTACCGGCTCGTGAAATGATCCCAGAGAACATTAAAGAGCAATTAATCGTCGAATTATATTCTAAATAAACCTAAGCGATAGAAAATGGCAATATTGGATTTTCAAAAACCAGATAAGGTTATCATGCTCAACTCCGATGAATTCAACGGAGAGTTCGAATTTCGTCCACTTGAACCTGGATACGGAATCACTGTAGGTAACTCCTTAAGAAGAATTCTACTTTCTTCGCTTGAAGGATTTGCTATTTCTTCTGTTAAAATTCAGGGTGCAGACCACGAATTTTCTACGTTGAAAGGGGTAGTTGAGGATATTACTGAAATCGTTTTGAATTTAAAACAAGTTCGTTTTAAACGTCAAATCGAAGGAACCGACACGGAAACAGTTATTGTTTCTATTGGAGGTCAAAATCAATTAACTGCTGGAGACATCGGTAAATTCACAAGCGCATTCCAAGTTTTAAATCCTGATTTAGTGATTTGTAACATGGAGTCTTCTGTGAAAATTGAAATGGAATTAACAATCATCAAAGGACGTGGTTATGTTCCTGCAGAGGAAAACAAAACAGCAAATGCTTCTTTTGGTACCATCAGCATCGATTCCATTTTCACACCGATTGTTAATGTTCAATACACAATTGAAAACTACCGTGTAGAACAAAAAACAGATTATGAGAAATTGGTTTTCCACATTAAAACCGATGGTTCCATTCATCCGAAAGAAGCGTTAAAAGAAGCTGCGAAAATTTTGATTCATCACTTTATGTTGTTCTCTGATGAGCGCATAACATTAGATAGCGAAATCAAAGCAGAATCAGAAGAATTCGATGAAACATCCCTTCACATGCGTCAGCTATTGAAAACAAAATTGGTCGATATGGATTTATCCGTACGCGCACTCAATTGTTTGAAAGCAGCAGACGTTGAAACATTAGGAGATCTTGTATCTTATGCTAAATCTGATTTGTTAAAATTCAGAAACTTCGGTAAGAAGTCATTGACTGAATTAGAAGACTTAGTAGATAGCAAAGGATTAACCTTCGGGATGAACGTTGCGAAATATAAATTAGACAGAGATTAAGAATTGTAGTCATGAGACACGGAAATAAAATAAATCACTTAGGAAAGAAAACAGGCCACCGCAAAGCGATGCTTCAAAATATGGCTTGTTCATTAATCGAGCACAAACGTATTTCGACAACGATCGCAAAAGCGAAAACGTTACGCGTATTTGTTGAGCCGATTTTAACAAAAGCAAAAACAGATTCTACTCATTCACGTCGTGTAGTATTCTCTTACCTTCAGAATAAAGATATGGTAACTGAATTATTCCGTGAAGTAGCTCCTAAAATTGCTAATCGTGCAGGTGGATACACTCGCATCATTCGTACTGGTTACCGTTTAGGTGATAACGCAGAAATGTGTATGATCGAATTGGTTGACTTCAACGAGTTATACAACAACGAAAACACGAAGAAAACAACACGTCGTTCTCGTCGTGGTGGAGCGAAAAAAGACGAATCAGTAGCAATGGAAGCAACAGAAGAAACAATCGTTGAAGAAACGACTGTCGAAGAGGTGGCTGTTGCTGAAGTAGTTGTTGTAGAAGAAACAACAGAAGAAGTTCCAGCTGTAGAAACAACAGAAATTGTTGAAGAAACAACTCCAGAAGCATCATCTGATGAGGCTCCTGCTGCAGACGAATCAGAAAACAGCGAAGAAAACGCATAAATTGACACATTGTTAATAAAAAAAGGCGGATTTTATCCGCCTTTTTTCGTTTATACCCTCCTCATTTGACCTATAGTTTCTAATTTTGGATAAAATTTATTCATGCAACAAAATCAACCCGCAATTTTAGTCTTGGAAGATGGAACCGTGTTCGAAGGAATCGCAATCGGTAAAATTGGAACCACTGGTGGTGAAATCGCTTTTAACACTGGAATGACTGGATACCAAGAAGTATTCACGGATCCCTCCTATGTTGGACAATTACTCATTATGACGACCTCGCATATTGGGAACTATGGCGTCCATGAAGTCGAGATTGAATCCGAATCAATCAAAATTGCTGGTCTTGTCACGAAAAAATTCTCTAACGGCTATTCCCGATCCTCAGCAAATGAGTCGCTGCAAGATTTAATGGAACGAAACGGAACGGTTGGGATTTCAGACATTGATACGCGTTCACTAGTAAGACACATCAGACACAAAGGTGCGATGAATGCCATAATTTCTTCCGAAATTTTGGATGTTGAACAATTAAAACAAAAATTAAGCGAAGTTCCTTCCATGGAAGGACTAGAATTGTCTTCTCGTGTTTCCACAAAAGAAGCATTCGAAGTTAAACCTGAAAATCCGATTCACCGCGTTTCTTTAATCGACTTCGGGGTGAAAAAGAACATCATACGTTGCCTCGTAGAACGTGGCTGTCATGTGAAGGTGTTTCCATTAAATTCAAGTAAAGCAGAAATGGATGCCTTTCAACCAGACGGATACATGTTATCAAACGGTCCTGGTGATCCATCCGTTATGACCAATTCAATTCAATTAGTAAAAGAACTCGCAGATTCAGGAAAACCAGTTTTTGGCATCTGTTTAGGACATCAAATCCTTGGTTTGAGTCAAGGTCTTCAAACGAAGAAAATGTTTAATGGACATCGTGGCATTAATCATCCCATTAAAAACCTCAAAACGGGCAAGGGTGAAATTACCAGTCAAAATCACGGATTTGTGATTTCAAAGGAAAGTATGGCGGAACAAGATAAAGTAAGTGTGACGCATGTGCATTTAAATGACCATACGATTGCTGGAATAGAATTAACAGGGAAACCTGTTTTCTCAGTTCAATATCACCCAGAAGCATCTGCTGGTCCACATGATTCTCGCTACCTATTTGACCAATTTATTGATAACATGAACCAATACAAATCATAACATGAGCTATATTACTGACATTCACGCAAGACAAATTTTAGATTCTCGTGGTAATCCAACCATCGAGGTTGATGTATTTACGAGTAATGGGATTCTTGGACGCGCTGCGGTGCCCTCTGGTGCATCTACAGGAATTCATGAAGCTGTTGAATTGCGAGATGGTGATAAGTCACGTTACCTTGGGAAAGGGGTCTTAAAAGCCGTTGAGAATGTCAATACCATCATAAATGAAGCATTGCAAGGCGAGGATGTATTTGATCAAAAACGCTTGGACCGCATCATGATTGACCTTGATGGTACTCCGAATAAATCAAAACTTGGTGCAAATGCCATTCTTGGAACTTCATTAGCCATTGCTCGTGCAGCAGCTCAAGAAGCAGGGATGAGCTTGTATCAATACATAGGAGGCGTAGGTGCCGTAACGATGCCTGTTCCGATGATGAACATTTTAAATGGTGGCTCGCACGCAGATAACTTAATTGATATTCAGGAATTTATGGTGATGCCGTTTGGTGCTTCCTCTTTTTCCGAAGGACTTCGTTGGGGTACGGAAGTGTTCCATCATTTGAAAAGCGTTCTGAAAGAAAAAGGAATGTCAACCAATGTGGGTGATGAAGGTGGATTTGCACCAAGCTTGGGCTCCAATGAAGAAGCGATTCAAGTAGTCATTGAAGCCATTGAAAAAGCAGGATTTAAACCAGGTGTCGACATGCACATCGCACTTGATGCTGCCTCTTCTGAATTTTACGATGCTGATAAGGGAATTTACCATTTCGAATCAACCGGCGCAGATATGACTTCTGAACAAATGGTTGATTACTGGGTGAATTGGTGTGAAAAATACCCAATTATTTCAATTGAAGACGGCCTTGCAGAAGATGACTGGAAAGGATGGAAATTAGCTACTGAGAAATTAGGCCACAAAATTCAACTTGTAGGTGATGACTTATTTGTTACCAATACGCAGAGATTGTCCCGCGGGATTGATGAAGGAATTGCTAATTCCATCTTAATTAAAGTGAATCAAATTGGTTCCTTAACGGAAACAATCGAAGCGGTTCAAATGGCAACACGCAATGGTTATACTTCTGTCATGAGTCACCGCAGTGGTGAGACGGAAGACAACACCATTGCAGATCTTGCAGTTGCTTTAAATACAGGGCAAATCAAGACAGGATCAGCTTCCAGAAGTGATCGCATGTCCAAATACAATCAATTATTGCGCATCGAAGAAGAGTTAGGCGATTCAGCTGTTTACATTGGGAAGAATTTTAAATTTTTAAAATAATCCTTGAATACACGATTTAATCTTCGGGTTTATGCGCTGATTATCGATGAGCAAAACCGAATCCTTCTTTCCGATGAGTTTCGCTTTGGACACTTTTTTACCAAATTTCCTGGTGGAGGTGTGGAAGCAAATGAAGGCATTATCGATGCTTTAAGAAGAGAATTACAGGAGGAGTTAGCCGCAGAAATGTTGGACTCCTCTTTTTTTTATGTGAATGATTTTTTACAGTTTTCTGCGTTTGATCCAACTCAACAACTGATTGCCTTTTATTACCTCGTTCAACTAAAAGATCCAGAAAAATTGGGTGCTATGCCCTACTCCATTCCATTTCAGGAAGAAACAGAAAAACAAAGATGGGTGCACATTCATGAACTGAAGGATCAGGATTTCACCTTTCCAATTGATCAATTAGTACTCGTAAAATTAAAGGAAAAGCTTATTTCTTAAAGTTCGGCGCAACAATGAGTTCTTTCGTTCCATGCGTCCATGAATAAAATCCTTCACCCGTTTTTACGCCTTTCTTACCAGCAGTAACCATGTTTACCAATAAAGGACACGGCGCATATTTTGGGTTACCGAAACCATCGTGAAGCACTTCCAAGATTGCCAAACAAACATCCAAACCAATAAAATCAGCTAGTTGTAATGGTCCCATTGGATGAGCCATTCCTAATTTCATAACGGTGTCTATTTCCTCGACTCCAGCAACACCTTCAAACAATGTGTAAATGGCTTCATTGATCATTGGCATTAAAATGCGATTTGCAACAAAACCAGGATAATCATTTACTTCCACTGGAACTTTCTTCAATTGGCGCGAAGTTTCCATGATTAAATTCGTTACCTCATCCGAAGTAGAATATCCACGAATGATTTCTACCAATTTCATCACCGGTACAGGATTCATAAAGTGCATTCCAATCACCCTGTCGGCACGATTTGTCACCGAAGCAATTTTTGTAATGGAAATAGAAGACGTATTCGTCGCCAATATGACCTCTGGAGCAGTTACCTCATCCAGTTCCTTAAATATTTTTAATTTCAAGTCGATGTTTTCCGTCGCAGCTTCTACTACTAATTCAACACCTTTAACCCCTTCCGAAATACTCGTGAAGGTTTTCAAATTATTCAATGTCGCTGCTTTTTCGGCTTCAGTAATGGCTTCTTTTGCTACTTGACGGTCCAAGTTTTTTCCAATCGTTACCAGCGCCTTGTCTAATGCCACTTGAGAAACATCAATCAGGTGTACCGTATGATTAAATTGAGCAAAAACATGCGCAATTCCATTTCCCATTGTTCCAGCACCAATAACAGCTACATTTTTCATAAAATTCAATTTAGTTCACAAATATAATCATTGTATCTTTGTCTAGAATGGCTATTGATCGAATTCGTCAACTACTTGGTTCTGATTTCTCAAAATCGTTGAGTGTCCTGTTATCAGGAACCATTATTGCGCAAGCAGTGGGCTATTTAATTGCCCCCATCCTAACTCGACTTTATTCGACAGCAGAAATGGGAGAACTGGGGTTGTATATGCGCCTTACCGGTTTTATCTCAGCCATTGCCACCTTGAGGTATGAATCAGCGCTTCCTCTACCAAAATTAGACGGTCATTCGTACTTGCTTTACCGACTTTCATACCGTATTTCGGCCATCGTTTTATTGATTACAAGCCTTGTCTTTCTGTTCATGTTCGCTACCAATATAGGTGGTGAATTTAGTTGGTGGTTCTATGTGTTTACCATTTTAGGAGCGGCATGCATCATCGTGGTGAATATCGGTACCAGTTGGTCCGTGCGCATAGGCCAATATGGTATTATTTCACGTCAAAAAATTGCCAATTCATCCATTTCGAATGCGTTGAGATGGGGCTTTGCCTATTTTCACTTCAGTACCTTCGGTCTGATCTTAGCGACTTTAATTGGATACCTCCTATCTTCCCTTGAATTTGCTTATTCCTTCGGTAAAATTCATAAAAAATTCAATCAATTTATCTCGAAAAAGAAAACAGCTTTTTTAATGAGAAAGCACAAGGAATTTCCAACGATTAGTTTGCCTCATGTGTTTATCGATAACGCTCGAGAAATGCTGATTGCGACTTTTATCTTTTCCTTTTTCTCGGATTCAATATATGGTTCATACAATCACTCATACACCATGTTGCGTCTTCCACTCATGCTCATTGGTGTTTCACTCGGACAACTTTTTTATAACCGAGCAAGTGAATTATACAATCAAGGAAAGTCTATTATACCAATGTTGAATAAAATGCTCATCGGACTAACACTTTTCGCAATCATTCCGTTTGGCTTGCTCTTTTTTTATGGAGAAGTACTTTTCTCCTTTGTTTTTGGTAAGGATTGGGGCCTTGCTGGCTCCTATTCAGAAACCATGTCCGTTTGGTTGATGATTAATTTTATCATTTCCCCCATTTCTGCCCTACCTTTGATCTTAAGAAAACAAAAAATCTTCTTTTTTATAGGAATCATTAGTTCGGCATTAATGGTCATTCCATTTTGGTTTTTCCCCTGGAAATATGGTCGAACCCAAGAAGTATTCCATTTAAGCTTACAAGTTGTTTCGTATGCTCAAGCAATCTGGTTGCTTTTCACCATTTTCGTTTTCTATCGATTTGCCCTGAAAACGAATCAATCCAAGATTTGATCGTAGATCGAACAAAATTTTATTCGATTGGCTTGTTTCGTTGCTTTTTCTTGTATCAACTGATGATTCAGCGCTTTGACCTTATCGTGGTTCATAGAACATGCTCGATTCAAGTCAAGGTTTAAATTTCCGCAAGTAATAATGCCATTTTCACCATCTTCGATCCATTCCCGATTTGCTGGTAAATCAGATACAATCGGTATGCATCCGTATGCAAGTGCCTCCAATAAACTGATTGATGTCCCGTCCGTATTCGGAATGGAAACATATATCTTTGAACGAAGGTAATTTTTTCGGTTCTCATCGCTGGTTTGAAATCCAACGAATTCATATTGATTATTCGAGAGTACTTCCGATGCCATTTCCTGAAGTTTTTTTGTCTCACTTCCTGACGCAGCAATGCGTAAATTCCACTCGGGATGTTCGTTTAAGAAGGATGCGGACTGATGAATGATTTGATCTATTTGATAAAGCGATTCGTGCATTCGATTGGAATAAATGGTATTTTCTCTTACCAAATCTGCTTCATTTTCAGCAATTTCCACTCCAAAATTGGCAACTAATACAGGTTTTTGACCAATGAGTTGATGAATCGCGTCTGCCATGAATTGTGCATCTGCCGTGATGTAATCTGCTCGCTTTAAAATGTATGTAACCATCATGCGATGTAAAATACTTCTATGTGGCAAGGTTAAAACATCGCTTCCCCAAGTCGTTAGTAACAATGGCTTTAATCCACGATTTGCCAGACAGGTAATCAGTCCATAAGCATTCGCTTGATGCACATGTACAACATCTGGTTGAAATTCTTTGATGATTTTTCTTAAAGCACGTATGTTTCGCCAAAGATCAATTGGATTCTTAAGTCCAAAGTGTATAGAACGTCCCTTTGCATCAGATAATTCATGATTGGACACAATAAGTATGTCATCAAAATAGGATGAAATAAGGTTTTTATAATTTAAAAGATGAACATTCCCCTTGCTTCCTCCGATTAATAATAACTTCTTATTTTTTTTCATGCGTCCTGTTTATTGGATTGAAATAATTGATAACCCCAAGCTAAACCAATACAAAACAGCAATTCTATGTTCCTTTCAGTCAAGGGATTGTTCGTTAATGCACTTATAGACATGATCGCCAAAAGTAAAATTACTGGAATAAACGTTGGATTTCTTGTTTTGATGAATTGAAAAAAAGGAATGACATAAAAACTTAAGTAAACAAACAGTCCGATGATGCCATACCTCCAAAACATTAGAATGTATTCATTTTCCGAGTATATGCGGTTGGCGTAGAAATA
>Ga0208592_1000103_pt1 | contig 24975 bp, 21 predicted proteins | sample LakMenE18May10ns_FD_150712 | JGI IMG/M metagenome (GOLD analysis project Ga0208592, IMG submission 150712) | Freshwater microbial communities from Lake Mendota, WI - 18MAY2010 deep hole epilimnion ns (SPAdes) | ecosystem: Environmental > Aquatic > Freshwater > Lentic | place: Lake Mendota...
TGAAATTCATACTCATTAATTTAGATACAAATTTAATAAATCAACTGAGATTACGCGCAATACAAGGTGTGAAAACCGATTCTTTTCCGTTTTAGCCCTCTATAGATTGTTGCAGGGACGAAACAAATGAATTTGGATCATCTGGACTAAGCACAAGTGTTTTTCCTGTTTTGCGCTCAAGCACCACAAAATTGCCGCGTCTACTTGCATACCAAACCATGTTACCAAAGCGTTTGTTCCGAAACAATCCAAAATATCCGAATAAACCACCCACGCCAAAAACACGAGCAGTCCATTTCATTTCTTCCGGGGTCAACAATGAAATGCTTTTTAGTGTTTTAAGAGGGTAATGTTTGTTTTTAAATGGACGAAAAATCACCAGGTCATGCTCAGTGATTGCATATCCCTTTGGACTAAAACCATAGGTCAAGAGCAGAATAATGATGAATGCAAAGGGCATGACATAAACCGGACTTGGGTTGATCCATTCGATTAATTGAAATCCATTTGTAGACAAAAGTGGTGCAAATCCAGCTAAAAGCAAGAGGATGCTCACACCAATTGTAAGTACCTTGGTCAAGGTATCCATGGAAGCTTTGTAGGTATTCATTGCTCGCTAAATTTATGACGTAAATATACTTTTAATGCTTCCCTCATCAAAATTACCTCACTTAATTCTTGGTGAAATGAATCTTTTCGTGAAAGCGAGAGAAAAATGGATTCTGGCACATCGATGAGGTAAATAAGTTGCTGAAGTTGGCGCGTTGAAACGGGTTTGATGCATTCTTCAATACTGGGAAGCAATTCCAGTAGTTCGTTTGAAATTAATTCAAGTCCGCATCGTTGAAAGTCTTTTTGAAGCTGCACCAAGGTCTCGGCTCGAAAAGCTTGATCACTCAGCGCTTGCTTCACTTGTTCCTGTAATTCCTGCGCCATGATTCAGAAAATGAATTAGTTTTGTATCAAATGTGAAGTTACGCATGAAAAGACTATTTGACATCATTTTTTCTGGAATTGTTCTCCTTTTCTTCCTGCCTTTAGGTTTGATGATTGCATTGAGCATTGTCCTTGAATCAAGGGGTGGGATTTTTTTCAAGCAAGAACGAATTGGTCGAAACGGGGTGCCTTTTGGCTTGCTGAAATTTCGGTCCATGCGCACAAATTCGGAACTTGGCGGAAAGATTACGGTGGGTTCTCGGGATGCACGAATTACGAAGGTGGGTTACTATTTGCGTAAATTCAAATTAGATGAATTCCCACAGTTCATCAATGTTCTAAAGGGTGAAATGAGCATCGTAGGACCGCGGCCTGAAGTAAAAGATTTCGTTAATTTGTATACTGACGAACAGCGCCTAATTCTTCGGGTAAGACCGGGAATTACAGATGAAGCATCTTTGGCCTATTTCCATGAAAATGAACTTTTAGCAAAGTCGGAGAATCCACAACATACCTACATCCATGAGGTCATGCCTGCGAAACTAAAACTGAACCTGAAATACATTTCCAATCCAACCCTAGGTCAAGATCTTGTGATCATCTGGAAAACATTTGCAAAAATCTTTCGCGCTTAATTTTTTCACTTTTTATTCGATAAATTTGTTCTTATATCGTAATATTGCAATATAACAATATTTACGGTAAGATGGGAACAACAAAAAGCGAGGTGTTTAGCGAGGAAATTAACGATTTAGCTTTATTATTCAAAGCATTGGGTCATCCAGCAAGGATTGCCATTATTCAATTTCTGCGAGCGCAAGAAACATGCATTTGTACCGATTTAGTGAATGAGCTTCCGCTTGCTCAGCCTACCATTTCTCAGCATCTAAAAGAACTGAAAAATGCGGGAATCATTCAAGGAAATGTTTCCGGAACGAGCATCTGTTATTGTTTGAACCAAGATAAAATAATGGAGTTGGACACATTTTTAGCGTCCCTCAAATACGATCAAAATCCAACATGTTGTTAAATAAAAGAAGCCATGAAATTAAGTGAATTTAAATCAAATTTGACAGGAATGACAACAGTGTCGTTTCAATTACCCGATGGATCAACCGTTCCAGCGCATTTCCACATTACTGAGGTTGGACATGTTCAGAAACGATTTATTGATTGTGGAGGAACCACGCGTTTGGAAGACCGAATCTGTTTTCAATTGTGGGAGGCCGAAGATTTTGATCACCGACTTCAGGCGGATAAATTGATGAAAATCATTGAATTGTCAGAGCGAACATTGAACTTGCCAGATGAGGAAATCGAGGTTGAGTACCAAAGTGCTACCATTGGTAAATACCAACTTGCTTTTAACGGCATCTCTTTTGAATTATTGACTACTCAAACAGCCTGTTTAGCGGAGGACAAATGTGGCATTCCGCCGTCAAAATTGAAGTTGAACTTGGTTGAATTATCCCCATCCACAAAAACGACGTGTACACCGGGAGGAGGTTGTTGCTAAAATTGAGCGTATGAATGTAATGTTGAAGCAGTTCTCAGAAGAAATCATCCTGCAATTTGAGTGTATTCCTGCGAATCGAAAATTATTGCTGAACAAGTTGACTTCCTATATTCAAGGAAATCGAAATGCAGGTAAGGAATCTTTATTGATGTTCATCTGCACACACAATTCAAGAAGAAGTCATTTCGGGCAAATTCTTTGCGCATTGGCGGCTGACTTTTATCAGGTAACAGGCATTAAAACTTTTTCTGCGGGTACAGAAGTAACGGCATTTCATCCGAATGCGATTGCAGCGCTTCGTTCCATAGGAATGGAGATTCAGTCAGCAGACAATGGTTCAAATCCTCATTATAACGTTTCATGGGGTTCCACCAATTCTTTGGATGCATATTCTAAACTCATCGACGACGTAGGGAATCCAAAAGAACATTTCGCAGCAATCATGACGTGCACGCATGCAGAGCAAAACTGTCCTTTTGTACTTGGCGCCGATTTTCGAATAGGATTGCCTTTCGAGGATCCGAAAGTATATGATGGCACTCCGCAAGAAGCTGCAATGTACTTGAGTCGCGTGCATCAAATGGCAATAGAATTGTATTATGTATTTTCCAAATTATAACAACGAATATGACGAATCAAACTGAAGTGAAACGCTTGTCTTTTCTAGATCGCTACCTGACGCTCTGGATTTTTCTAGCCATGATATTGGGGGTAGTTATCGGCAACATTGTTCCCGATATGGATCAAAAATTAGATGCGCTTTCATACGGAACGACGAATATTCCCCTTGCGATAGGACTCATAGTGATGATGTATCCACCCTTAACGAAAGTGCAGTTTTCTAAAATCCCAAGCATACTTTCCAAGCCCAAGTTGTTATTGGTGACCTTTTTTATCACCTGGATCGTTGGTCCATTTTTGATGTTTTTATTGTCCGTGCTTTTTCTAAAAGAGTACCCTGAGTACATGACCGGATTAATCGTAATTGGGCTTGCTCCATGCATTGCGATGGTCATTGTATGGAACGAGTTGGCAGATGGAAATCGAGAGTTAGTTGCAGGCTTGGTAGGAATCAACAGTTTGTTGCAAGTGTTTTTCTTTTCTTCTTATGCCTATTTCTACCTAGAAATCGTCTTGCCTTTGTTCGGGATTAAAGGATTGAGCTTGGATATTTCAATGCTGGAAATTGCGAAAACAGTCGGTGTTTATTTAGGAATTCCTTTTGTTTTGGCACTTATTAGTCGTTGGTTCTTCATCCAGAAAAAAGGAGAAGCATGGTTCACGCAAAAGTTCATCCCTTTTGTTTCTCCATGGACTTTAATTTCCCTTTTGTTTACCATCGTGGTTATGTTTAGCCTAAAAGGAAAAATGATGATGACAATTCCTCTTGATGTCTTGAAAATCGCGTTGCCGTTGGTGATTTATTTTGCCTTGATGTTTGTATTGATGTTTATAACATCTCGCTTCATGGGAGCAACTTATTCAGATACTGCGGCTTTGTCATTTACGGCTTCAGGCAACAATTTTGAATTGGCAATTGCGGTTTCCATTGGGGTTTTCGGCCTGCATTCAGGAGAAGCATTTGCGGGAGTAGTTGGACCTTTAGTTGAGGTTCCTGCACTCATAATTCTTGTCAAATTGGCTCAGTTCTGGCGAAAAAAGTGGTTTACAAACCCTTCGTGATTTCTTGCCAAAGTCGGTCAGAAGGTACTGGAGCGATTACTGAGATGTCTTCTTTTGATGTTGGGTGTGTGAATTTTAAGTAGCGCGCATGAAGGCAAATGGATCCATCAGGATTCGATCGTTTGGCGCCATATTTCACATCTCCTTTAATGATGCATCCAATGGAACTCAATTGAACGCGAATCTGATGATGTCGTCCCGTTTCTAAGGTGATTTCCAAAAGGTGGTAGCGATCACCAGAAGCTAAAAGTCGGTAAGAAAGGATGGCTTGTTTGGATCCTGAAACCGATGCATTGACTGGGTAACTTTTATTTTGGGTTTCATTCTTTTTTAAATGATGAATCAATTTTCCAGTCGTTTCTTCCGGTGCGTTTTCTACGATTGCCCAATAAATTTTGTTCGTTTCCTTGTCGCGGAATTGAGCGTTTAAGCGTTCAAGTGCTTTACTCGTTCGTGCAAAAACCAAGGCCCCGCTTGTTGGACGGTCCAATCGATGTACGACACCACAAAAGACGTTTCCTGGTTTCTGGTATTTTTCTTTGAGGTAGGCCTTGATTTCATCCGGCATGGTTACATCACCCGTTTTATCGCCTTGAACGATTTCCGACGCCAATTTATTTACCACAATCACGTGGTTGTCCTCATGCAGTATGCGCTCAGCGATCATTCGGACAATAGGTCTTTTTTGTTTTTCTGTTCCATCTTGTAATTACGAATTCCAGCAATGACGGTGAAAAGCACAAAAAACAAAATGGTCAAGGTTAACCAAGTAGGAAATTTACCTAGTCCATCACCATTTGCGTACGAGTGCAATCCTACAAGCATGAAATTAACACCGAAGAAGGTAAATAAAATCGCAGAATAACCCCAGAAAGACATGACGTTGAAAACAAATTTTCCGCTAAGTTTTGGAATGAAACGCAAGTGTAAAATCACGGCGTAAACAAGAACTGAAACCAATGCCCACGTTTCTTTTGGATCCCATCCCCAATAGCGACCCCATGATTCATTTGCCCATATTCCTCCTAGGAAAGTACCGATGGTTAACATAAATAATCCGATGGTCATGGTCATTTCTGACACATATGTCAATTCATTGATGTTAATGGTTACAATGACTTTATTGCGTTCGTTTCGAACGGTGTATAGGATTAAATTTAAAAAGCCAAGAATCGCTGCTAAACCGAGGAATCCATAACTTCCAGTGATGATTGCCACGTGGATTTTTAACCAATACGATTTCAAAACAGGTACCAAAGGCGTGATTTCTGGATCAAACAAACTCAGTTCAGTAACAAAAATCATCAAGGAAGCAAGTATGGCTGTTCCAGCGAGGATGACAATGTTTTTACGTGTGAAGCTAAATCCAGCAATCATGGTTACCCAGGCGATGAAAACCACTGCTTCGTAACCATTACTCCATGGTGCATGGCCGGAGATGTACCAGCGCATGGCAAGACCCGATGCTAAATAAACAAACACCACCAATAATAGTGTAATCATCACACGGTTGATCCATTTTTGGACCTGGACAAAGCGCGATTTTGCTGAACGAAAAATTCCGATAAATGATACAATCAATAACAGAAAACCTAATGTAAGCAGCATTTGATAAGAGTGCTTGAAAATCTCCATTTTATTGTAGGAAATCTCCATTTTAACCGCCTTTTCGGAAGGAACAACGGATGCACTCACTTTGCGTTGATGCCACTTAATCTTTTTGAGAACACTTTCTGCCTTTGAGAAATTGTGTTTTTTGGCTCCTTCGTCAATCAAGGAAATGTAACTTAGAACTTGTAAGGATGCTGCGGTGTCTACCTGAAAAGGGATGAACCATGTGTGATTAGCATCGCCTTTTTTAGGCACAACACGCAAGTATTTCCACATGATGATTCCTTGAATGACTTCAAACTTCTCATTGAGTTTTATGAGTTTTTTATCGAATTCATTGCGTTGAGATTCTAAGCGTTGGTGCGCAATTTTGTATTCTTTTAACCACTTAAATTGCTGCGTTTTCGCATCAACTAATTCCATCACGCTTGCATATTCTCCCAGTTTTAACGGAGCACGAAGGTTACTAGGCACTTGAACAATTTTCTGGTTAATCCAATATTGTGGATACATTTGGATGCTCATGATGGTCTGCACCGCATTGTAATTTTTATACCGGTTGCTTCGGTGTATTTTACGCAACAATTGGTCACACAACGTATGCATTGGAGAAATACGTCCTTCGTAGTCTTGCACCAATAAGGATGCGAGCTTTTCCGAATGTTCCTCAGTCATGACTCGGTAAATGTTTGCGACAGGATTTGCATTGTGAGCATGTTCTTGCGCGAAATTGGTTGCCTGAATGGATATAAATCCTAATGCGAGCATCAGGCTCATTAAACTACTTCGTTTTGCTTTTAATTTCTTCATACGGTCATTCAGTTCTCGAAAGCGTCCTACTGGAGCAAAGAGTGACATAAGCATCCCAATGCTCATCAATAAGTATCCTAAATACGTGATGTTTGTTCCCCACCAATCATGATTCACACTTAATTTTGTTCCTTCTTCGTTTTCGGGAGTTGCAGGATTGTCCAGTTCGTAAGAAGATTGGAAGAATCGGTACCCATCGTAATCCATCACATTGTTCATGAAAACTTTACGGTCTTTTTTCACCTTTCTTTTTTGGTCAATAATGGTCAAATCACTTGAAAAAGAAGAGGGAGACTCACTTCCAGGATATTTATCCAATTTAAAATCTTTACACAAAACTTGAAAATCGATTGGTTTTCGTATGGACCCGTATTCCAATTGATACATCACGTTATTCATGGCGAAACGCGCTGGAGTAGGGATGGCACCCATTCCTCCTTCCAATTGAATGATCTTACTCGCCTTGCCGTCGGAAACACGCACGGTTAAATAATCTGAACCTACATTTTTCTTTCCAGAAGGCATAAGGATCTTCTTTGCATGTTTCAAGGCGCGCTTAAACACAAATTGCTGATCACCACAATGATATAATGTCGTTGTTTTGAATTCAACCCATTGATTTAAGGGAACCGTTGAAAACATGGAGTCAGGCACTTCTTCTCCATTTTGACGTGCTTTTTTCATAAGCGCCATGGGTAAAAAAGTAAGGGGAACAGCCGTTTTAATTTGAATGCTATCGCCTTTTATCCGAACTTGCATTCCAGGAGATTTAGGAACTGGTCCAAAAGAAAGCGGAACCATACCAACCATGAAGAAATCATTTTCCGCTAAGAAATTCGAGGTCATCCCGTCCGTAATTAATTCTAGGGAAGTTTCTTTAAACGATTGACGAACAACGAGTGAATCAATCATTTTAGTCTGAAAATCGACGAAACTTACTGCAATGTTTTTTTTCGAAAAATCGGTACTGTAAGCAAAATCGTTATCGGTGATTTCTGATAAATAACATTTGTGCGCTTCCGTTTTTGTTTTTCCGGTTGCTAAGTCTTGCATGTGAACAAGCAAATGAGGCTCAGAGGTGTAAATAAAATCGGATGTGGTTCCTTCCTTAATGACCATTAGTCCTTCAAAGCTGATGTACCGCGTAATGGCTGCTCCGAAAAGAATGACAATGAACGAAAGGTGAAAAAGCAACATCGCAATCTTTTCACGTTGAAACATTTTGTATTTGAAGATATTGGAGATTAGGTTTAAACCCAAATAGACCAAAAGGATTTCAAACCATGTGGCATTATAAATGATGATTTTTGCACTTTGAATTCCGTAGATGGATTCAATGAATGTTGCAGTACCGATGCCAAGGAGAAAAAGCAATAAGCCAATGGTCATAAATCGCATCGAAAATAGGGAAGCAAGTAGTTTGTCAAGCATATGCAAAAATTTAATGCAAAAATACGACTTGTCCATTTGATTCTTGCTAGGAAAGAGGTAATCTTGTGAAATTAATTCCTCATTCGTAAAAAATGAAGCCTTTTATTTCCTTTTTGATTGTTTCCTTCATCCATATAGGTTCTCTAGGCGCTCAAATAAAACGTCAGGATTATTCCGTGGTGCTTGATCAAAAAGTTTCCAAAGGCACTTTAAATTGTTTTGATTTTCCTTACCGAGATTCGATGAATCGAAAGGTGTTGATTTGGTTACCTTCTGATTACTGTCCAACAAAAAAATATGCTACAATTTATATGCATGACGGACAAATGTTGTTTGATTCAACGGTTACTTGGAATAAAAAAGAATGGAGAGTGGATGAAACAGCGGATAGCCTCATTTCAAATGGAATTACACGTCCGTTCATTGTGGTTGGAATGTACAATGATCCGATGAATCGCTATGCTGAATTTTTTCCGGAACAGGTCACAAAATACATGGATTCCAATTACGTTAAAAAACTCAAGGAAACCTTATGGAATGGTCGTTTAAGGGCGGATGATTATTTGAGTTGGATCACGAAAGAATTAATTCCTTTTGTGGAAAGAAACTATGCGGTAAGTCGAAAGCGAGCGGATCGATTCATGATTGGATCCAGCATGGGCGGATTAATTTCGCTTTATGGATTAACACAAAAACCAAAATCATTTGGCGGGGCAGCTTGTTTATCGATACACACACCGATGATAAACTACCAAATGACGGGAGAAGATGCCATGGAGCAATTAGCACTTCCCTTTAACAGGTACCTCGCAAAAGAATTGCCTTCACCAAATAAAGTAAAATTATACATCGATCGGGGCACGGAAACATTGGATGCATTTTATGGGCCATATCATCAGCTTCTATTAAAAACCCTTGGAGAGCAGGGCTTTGAAATTGGTCCAAACTACCTCGCACTCATTTGTCACAAAACTGCTCACGATGAGGTTTCTTGGGCAAATCGCTTGTCAGTTCCTTTGAAATTCTTATTGATAAATGATTCAGATCTCTTAAGACCATCCAAACATTTTTATAAATTTGTCAAAGGTCCGTTTTAGGATAATGTAAAGAAAGGAATGAAGACCATATTAATTTTAGGAGCAGGTCTGTCTGCATCCTCACTCATTAGGTATCTTTTAGCTCATTCAGAAGCTGAAAATTGGCACGTAAAAATTGTTGATCAAAATTTAGGCTTGGTCCAGAAAAAAATCAATGGTCACCCACGTGCCGAAGCCATGTCCTTTAATGCCTTGGACTCTAAGGAGCGCAAGCCAGCAATTGCACATGCGGATTTGGTTATTTCCATGTTGCCTGCCATTTACCACGTAGAGGTAGCAAAAGATTGCATAGAATTGCGAACAGATTTGATCACGCCTTCCTATATTTCTCCAGAAATGCGCGCATTGAATGAAGAGGCGATAGCAGCAGGAATTGTCATTATGAATGAAATCGGGGTAGATCCTGGAATTGACCATATGAGTGCCATGAAAGTGATTGATCACATCAAGGATATTGGGGGAAAACTAACCAGCTTTAAGTCCTTTTGTGGAGGATTATTGGCGCCAGAATCTGACAACAATCCTTGGCATTATAAGTTTACTTGGAATCCAAGAAATGTGATTGTTGCTGGACAAGGTCCAGCAGCTTGCTACATGGATAACAACGAATACAAGTACATCCCCTATTCTCAATTATTTAAAAAATTAGACAGAATTGAAATTCCTCCATACGGAGCATTTGACGGATATGCCAATCGCAATTCATTAATTTATTCCTCCACCTACGGGATTTACGGAATTCCGACTATTTACCGTGGAACTTTGAGAAGACCAAATTATTGTCAAGGATGGGATGTGTTTATACAATTAGGAATGACGGATGATTCGTACGCCATGACGAATTCTGAAACCTTGACGCCGAGAGCTTTCTTAAATGCCTTTCTGCCCTATGAACCAAGTACCTCGGTTGAAGATAAATTTAAAAAGGTCTTGGGAGATGAGCAAGCATATTTATTTGATCAATTCGAAAGCATGGGGATTTTTGACGATTCCTTTACCTATGGAATTGAAAATGCCAGTCCAGCAAAATTGCTACAACAGTTATTGGAGCCAAAATGGAAATTGGAACCAGGAGATACGGATATGTTGGTGATGTACCATGAATTTGAGTATCACATCCAAAACGAACGCAAAAAAATCACTTCTTCACTCGTAGCTTTGGGAGAAGATGAAGTGTACACCGCCATGTCTAATACGGTTGGACTACCGGTGGCAATTGCTGCGAAGCTCATCTTAGCAGGTGAATTAAAAGAAAAAGGAGTCACATTACCCGTAAATAAAGTGGTATATGAACCCATATTGAATGAATTAGCCTCTTTTGGGATTACCTTTGAAGAAAAGGAATATACATTATAAAAAAATCAAAATGGAAAACGAAGAAAACCACATGAACATCGAATTATCTGAAGACATTGCTTTAGGTATATACTCAAACTTAGCCATCATTACCCATTCACCTGCAGAGCTTGTATGTGATTTTGTTCAGATTATGCCGGGCATGCCAAAAGGAAAGGTTCGTTCTCGAGTACTGATGACGCCTCAAAACGCAAAACGATTTTTACAAGCATTGTCAGATAACATTCAAAAATACGAACAGAATTTCGGAGTAATCGATGATCCTCAAGCAGGATTTCCACCGATGAATTTTGGCACACCAAATACAATGGCCTAAATAACAATCATGTTATTGTCGATATGCATTCCAGTTTACAATACGGATATCCGTCCATTAGCGACAGAACTGCATCGGCAATCACAATCTTTTTCATCAGAGGTTGAACTCCTTTTCATCGACGATGCCTCTGATTTGACATTTAAAGAAAAAAATAGATCGGTCGGCATCTTTTGCGATTACCAAGAATTGCCTCAAAACATAGGCAGATCTAAAATCCGAAATGCCTTTTTGCCATTTGTTAAAGGAAAATACATCCTCTTTTTAGACGGTGATTCAGTGGTTTTTCGCGATGATTTCATAGAGAAATACCTGGTTTTCCTTAAAGAGCATAAGCCTAATTTAATCGTTGGGGGTAGGGAGGAGGTCTCGGAACGACCAGCACGAAACTACCTATTGCGTTGGCGCTACAGTCAGTCTAGGGAAAGTAAATCTTTGGAGGAACGACAAAAGGATACTAAGAGTGGATTCAAGTCGAATAATTTCATTGTAAAAAAAACAATTTTCGAAAGCAATCCATTTGATGAGTCATTGCATCATTACGGACATGAAGACACCCTTTTCGGTTACCAATTGAGAAAAAAGGGGGTGCAGTGTTTGCACATCGACAATCCCATATTGAACAGTGATTTGGTTGAAAATGAAGCATTCCTAAACAAAACGAAAGAAGCAATTAGCAATTTGGTAAGAATTGCCGTCAAACTTAACGATCATCAATTCATTGAAGAACAAAAACTGCTTTCTTGGGAAAAAAGAATTTCCCGAAATAAAATCTTCCTAAAGACCTTTCAATTATTTGGGAAAATCACTCAGCCTTTGTTTACCTCTTTATTAAGGAAAGGATATTTTCAATTATGGATGTTTGATTTATATCGTCTGACAGAGCTTGAGCGCTTAATCGATCAGAACGTTATCGATGAATGATCGCAACTTCTCTTTTTCCATTTCCCAGTTTTCAATTTGAGCGGCCTGTAAACAAGCTGTTTTCTGGATTTTTAACTTTTCAGGATTTGCTTTGAGTTCCGAAATGGCTTGTGCAATTAATTGGACATCGACTTCTTCAACGATCGTTCCAATTTGATATTGGTGAATGACACGTGAAATTTCGACAAGGTTACTAGCCAAAATTGGTACCCCGGCATGCATGTAATCGAACAGTTTGTTTGGAAGTGAGAATTCATAATTTTTACTCAGTGGCTTGTCCATTGTGATTCCAAGATCGGCATGGGAAGTATATTGCATCATCTCATGATAAGGCCTGCGACCGTACATGAACACTTTTTGATCTAAGTGATGTTCCTGAATGATGTTTTTTATAAGTGGCATGACATCCCCATCACCCACCAACATGAGTGCCACGTCATCCAAGTCTTTTACGGCCATCACAACTTCCTCAATTCCTCTTTCAACATTTAAACCGGCACCCTGCATAATGAGTAGAAATCGATCATGAGGAATACCTAATTGGTCTTTTGTTGGTAATTGATCGAGCTGAAATTTAGTTGGAATATTGCGAATGACCAGTAGTTTTTTTTGGTAGCGACTCTGATATGCTTCAGCAATAGAATCATTCACCGTAACGATGTGCTGTAAACGAGGAAAAATGAAACGTTCTATAGCAAGCCAAATGGACTGCGTTCTTTTTCGATGGATAAGTTCAGGAGCTTCGGTAAATAATTCATGGCTATCGTAGATGAGTTTCGATGCAGAAAGTCGACTAACCATAAAATTTGAAAGCAAGGTGTCCAGGTCGTTTGCGTATAACAGATGCTTTTTTGAAAAAAGCAATAAAAAAAACAAGCGAAAATTGAGTTCCATATAAAAGAATGGACCCTTTTCAAAAAACAAGCGAAATCGTTTTGTGCGGTAAGCCCTTTTCACCAAATCGGGACTCGCCTTTTTTTTTCGGCCGACCAACAAAACATCCAAGCCCATCTCATGCATAAGCGAACAGGTTCGATGAACGCGGTTATCCGTGACCAAATCACTTGATACTGAAACAATCACTTTTCGTTTTGACATTGAAACAAAATTAATCAATTCCACGTAGGTAAGCACCGCAAAAAGGATGGAGAAAAAAAATTGAAATATTTTTAAATAAATTCTTTGAGATAAGAAAAAGTTTCATACATTTGCAATCCCAAATTGGTCTTTGGGAAAAGAAAAACGTTCTTTATTTTAAGAAAACCAACATTAAAATTGCCGATGTAGCTCAGTTGGCCAGAGCAGCTGATTTGTAATCAGCTGGTCGGGGGTTCGAATCCCTCCATCGGCTCTCATTGTTGGGGGGATACTCAAGCGGCCAACGAGGGCAGACTGTAAATCTGCTGGTGTACACCTTCGCAGGTTCGAATCCTGCTCCCCCCACAGGAAAAGCAAAAAGCGGGAGTAGCTCAGTTGGTAGAGCGTCAGCCTTCCAAGCTGAACGTCGCGAGTTCGAATCTCGTCTCCCGCTCACTTTTCTTAGAGCGCCGGTGTAGCTCAGGGGTAGAGCGCTTCCTTGGTAAGGAAGAGGTCACGAGTTCAATTCTCGTCATTGGCTCATTAATAAAAAGAAGTTGAATCCTTTCCATGTTTTATGGTGAAGGATTTTATGATAAATAAGTATATTATTAACTAAGTAACAAATAAGAAAAATGGCTAAGGAAAATTTTGACCGTTCCAAACCACACGTGAACATTGGTACTATTGGACACGTTGATCATGGTAAGACTACGTTGACTGCAGCAATCTCTAGCGTTCTTGCTTCTAAGGGATTGGCTCAGGTTCGTGATTTCTCTTCAATCGATAACGCGCCCGAAGAAAAAGAGCGTGGTATCACTATCAACACTTCGCACATCGAGTACGAAACAGCAAACCGTCACTACGCACACGTTGACTGTCCAGGTCACGCGGATTACGTTAAGAACATGGTTACTGGAGCGGCACAGATGGACGGAGCGATTTTAGTAGTTGCTGCAACTGATGGTCCGATGCCTCAAACTCGTGAGCACATCCTTCTTGGTCGTCAAGTTGGTGTTCCTCGTTTGGTTGTCTTCATGAATAAAGTGGACATGGTTGACGATGCTGAGTTATTAGAATTAGTTGAAATGGAAGTACGTGAATTACTTTCTTTCTACAAATACGATGGTGACAATGCACCAGTTATCCAAGGTTCAGCTTTGGGAGCATTAAACGGTGAGCCTCAGTGGGTTGCTACAGTTGATGCGTTAATGGAAGCAGTAGATACATATATTGAACTTCCTCCACGTGATGTTGACAAGCCTTTCTTAATGCCAGTTGAAGATGTATTTACGATTACAGGTCGTGGTACAGTTGTTACTGGTCGTATTGAAACAGGTGTTATCAACTCTGGAGATCCAGTTGAGATCTTAGGAATGGGTGAATTGAAATTAACATCTACAGTAACAGGTGTTGAGATGTTCCGTAAAATGTTAGATCGTGGTGAAGCAGGTGACAACGCAGGATTATTACTACGTGGTATTGAGAAAACTCAAATCAAACGTGGAATGGTTATCTGTAAACCAGGTTCAACTACACCTCACCAAGAATTTAAAGCTGAGATCTACGTATTGAAGAAAGAAGAAGGTGGTCGCCACACTCCTTTCCACAATAAATACCGTCCTCAATTCTATTTCCGTACAACTGACGTTACAGGAGAAATCTTCTTAACAGACGGACGTGAAATGGTTATGCCAGGTGACAACGTATCAATTACGGTTAAATTAATCGTGCCAGTTGCTATGGACAAAGGACTTCGTTTTGCAATCCGTGAGGGTGGTAGAACTGTAGGTGCTGGACAGGTTACTGAAATCGTTTCTTAAAAAAGAAATAACATAGTTTTAAGTAAGGGGAGTTTAACAACTCCCCTTTTTAAACGGGTGTAGCTCAGCTGGTAGAGTGGTGGTTTCCAAAACCATTGGTCGTGGGTTCGAATCCTACCGCCCGTGCTCAATTTAAATTGAAATAAGTGTCAAAAATTAGATCATATTTTCAGGAAACTTACCAAGAAATGGTACACAACGTAACGTGGCCAACTTGGCAAGAATTACAAAACAACACGATTTTAGTTGTTGTTGCATCTGTTCTCATAGCACTTGTCATCAAGTCAATGGATTATGCATTCGGTATTTCCGGTGATGAGGGTTCATTGTGGAAGGGATTACTTGGATTTATTTACGGATCATTCTAACAAAAACGGTAATGGCAGAAATTGTTAAGAAGTGGTATGTAGTTCGTGCTGTTAGTGGTAAGGAAAAGAAAGTGAAGGAGTACCTCGAGCTAGAAATTTCTCGAATGAAACTAAATGACTATGTCAACCAAGTACTTATTCCAACTGAAAAAGTTTTCAAAATACAGAACGGTAAAAAGGTAAATAAAGAAAAAGCTTTCTTACCTGGTTATGTGCTAATTGAAGCCGCCCTTGTGGGAGAGGTAAGTCACGTGATCAAAAGCATCCCGAATGTAATTGGATTTCTTGGTACAGAGAAAGGTGGTGCACCTGTTCCTATGCGTTTAGCGGAAGTTAATCGAATCTTAGGTAAGGTAGACGAACTGGCAATGACCGAGGAAGAATTAAAAATTCCTTTTGTTATTGGTGAATCTGTGAAAGTAATTGATGGTCCGTTTAATAACTTTAGCGGTGTCGTTGATGAAATCAACGAGGACAAGAAAAAATTGAAAGTAATGGTCAAAATATTTGGCCGCAAAAACCTTTTGGAGCTCAACTACATGCAAGTTGAGAAAGAAGGGTAAAATTTGTATTAACCGTAGGAGTGAGTCCGATGATTAAAGCTTCCCATCACCGATTCACGTTGACTACATAATTTTAATATATATGGCTAAAGAAGTAGCAGCATTGATCAAATTGCAGATCAAAGGAGGCGCAGCCAACCCGTCACCGCCAATCGGACCAGCTTTAGGTGCGAAAGGGGTAAACATCATGGAGTTTTGTAAGCAGTTTAATGCTCGTACTCAAGATAAAATGGGTAAGGTCGTACCAGTTGTTATCACTGTTTATGGTGATAAATCCTTTGATTTCGTTCTTAAAACACCACCGGCAGCGGTACAAATCATCGAGCATACAAAAATCAAAAAAGGTTCTTCTGAACCGAATCGTGTGAAAGTTGCTTCCATTTCTTGGGATCAAATTCGCATGATCGCGGAAGATAAATTACCTGATTTGAATTGTTTTACCGTTGATGCAGCGATGCGCATGGTTGCAGGAACAGCAAGAAGTATGGGGGTAACCGTTAAAGGTGGAGACGCTCCTAAATCCAAATAATTTAATGTTATGAAAAGAGTTTCTAAAAAAAGAAAAGAGGTCTTGTCGAAATTTGATTTGACAAAAATCTACACTCTATCTGAAGCATGTGATTTGGTGAAGGGAATTTCTACAACCAAATTCGATGCCTCTGTAGATATCTGTGTTCGTTTGGGGGTTGATCCTCGTAAAGCGAATCAAATGGTACGTGGAACCGTTGCATTGCCTCACGGAACTGGTAAGGATATTAAAGTACTTGTACTTTGTACTCCAGACAAGGAAAAAGAAGCAATTGACGCAGGTGCGGAATATGTTGGATTAGACGATTACATTGAGAAAATCAAAGGTGGTTGGACTGATATCGATGTAATTATTACAATGCCTTCAGTAATGGGTAAAGTAGGTGCACTTGGACGTGTTCTAGGACCACGTGGTTTAATGCCTAATCCGAAAACTGGAACAGTTACCATGGATATTGGTAAAGCTGTAACAGAAGTGAAAGCTGGTAAAATCGACTTTAAAGTTGATAAATACGGTATCATTCACTCTTCGGTAGGTAAAGTTAGTTTTGAAGGAGATAAAATTCGTGAAAATGCGAACGAGTTGATTCAAACGCTAGTGAAATTAAAACCATCTGCTGCAAAAGGTACTTATATTAAAAGTATCTACCTTAGCTCAACGATGAGCCCAGGGATACAAATTGACGCGAAGTCTGTTACTGCTTAATACTTAAAAAAATGACAAAAGAAGAAAAAGCAAAGTACATCAGCGATTTGGCGGCAGATTTAACTGCTAACAATGTGTTGTATCTAGCAGACACTGCAGAATTAACAGTAGAGACAGTAAACGCTTTACGTAGAAGATGTTTTCAATCAAACATCTCCATGCGTGTAGTGAAAAATGCATTGCTTCAAAAAGCGATGGACCAAGTAGAAGGAAAGAATTTCGGTGCGTTGAGAGATGTATTGAAAGGATCAACTTCTGTGATGTTCAGCGAAGTAGCGAATGCTCCTGCTAAATTGATCGCAGATTTCCGTAAGAAATCTCCGAAACCAATTTTAAAAGGTGCTTACATTGATGAAGCAATTTTCATTGGAGATAACCAATTAACAGTTCTAGAATCACTGAAAAGTAAAGAAGAATTGGTTGGCGAAATCATTGGAATGTTACAAAGTCCTGCTCAAAATGTATTGTCTGCTCTTAAAGGTTCTGGTGGCAAAATCGCTGGAATCCTTAAAACGCTCGAAGAACGAGCATAAATTAATTAATAATAACCTTTTTTAAATTAAAATAAAATGGCTGATTTAAAGCAAATTGCAGAAACGTTAGTTAACCTTACAGTAAAAGAAGTAAGCGAGTTAGCAACAATTTTAAAAGACGAATATGGAATCGAACCAGCTGCTGCTGCTCCAGTAATGATGGCGGGTGGTCCTGCTGCTGGTGGTGGTGAAGCTGCTGCTGAGAAAACTGAATTCGACGTAATCTTGAAAGCTGGAGGTGCAAACAAACTTGCAGTAGTTAAACTTGTAAAAGAATTGACTGGAAACGGATTGAAAGAATCAAAAGACCTAGTTGACGCTGCTCCTTCAACATTGAAAGAAGCGGTTTCTAAAGACGAAGCTGAAGGGCTTAAAAAATCTTTAGAAGAAGCTGGAGCTGAAGTTGAGATTAAGTAATTAATCCCACAATATTACAGGAAAGGCACCGCTATTTTAGCGGGTGCCTTCTCCTGTTTTTTCGCATGTTGATTTTGACAGAATAATCGAATAACTAAAAAATAAAAGCCTTGGCAACATCAAATAATTCAACCCGAATTAATTTTGCTTCAAGCAAAAATCAATTTGAGTATCCAGATTTTCTGGAAATTCAGTTAAAATCCTTCCAAGAATTCTTTCAGTTGGAAACAACTCCTGAGAATCGTGAAAGTGAAGGGTTATTTAAAGTTTTCGCTGAAAACTTTCCAATTACTGATACGAGAAATCAATTCGTATTGGAGTTCTTGGATTACTTTATCGATCCACCTCGCTATTCAATAGAAGAGTGTATCGAACGCGGTTTGACTTACAGTGTGCCGCTTAAAGCAAAATTGAAATTATATTGTACTGACCCTGAACACGAAGATTTCGAAACAATCGTTCAGGATGTATATTTAGGTACAATTCCTTATATGACTCCGAAAGGGTCGTTTGTGGTAAATGGTGCTGAACGTGTGATCGTTTCGCAATTACACCGCTCGCCAGGTGTGTTCTTCGGTCAAAGCCGACACGCTAATGGTACTAAATTGTACTCTGCTCGTATCATTCCTTTCAAAGGTTCTTGGATAGAATTCGCGACAGATATTAATAACATCATGTATGCTTACATCGATCGTAAGAAAAAATTGCCGGTAACTACGTTGTTCCGTGCAATTGGATACGAAACGGATCGTGACATCCTAGAAATTTTTGGATTGGCTGATGAAGTCAAGGTCAATAAAGCCAATTTGAAAAAATTAGTAGGACGTCGTTTGGCTGCTCGTGTGTTAAAAACATGGATTGAAGATTTCGTTGATGAAGATACAGGAGAAGTGGTATCAATTGAACGTAATGAGGTGATTCTAGACCGTGAATTAGTGATCGGTGAGGAACACTTGGATTCAATTATGGATTCCGGAGCAAAATCATTGATTTTACACAAAGAAGATGGTAATTCTACGGATTATACCATTATCTACAATACCTTACAAAAGGATACTTCCAACTCTGAAAAAGAAGCGGTTGAACACATTTACCGTCAATTAAGGAATGCAGATCCACCCGACTACGAAACAGCAAAAGGAGTTTTTGAGAAATTATTCTTCTCTGATGCTCGTTACGATTTAGGTGAAGTTGGACGTTTCCGTTTGAATAAAAAGTTAGGATTAGATGATTCGGAAGAGTCTCGTGTTCTTACGAAAACAGACATTATCAACATCATTAAATATTTGATCGAGTTGATTAACTCGAAAGCAGACATCGATGATATTGACCACTTATCAAATCGCCGTGTTCGTACCGTTGGTGAGCAATTGTATGCGCAATTTGGTGTAGGTCTTGCTAGAATGGCAAGAACGATCCGTGAGCGTATGAACGTTCGTGACAATGAAGTATTTACGCCTATTGACTTGATCAATGCGAAAACACTTTCGTCGGTGATTAACTCTTTCTTCGGAACGAATCAACTTTCTCAGTTTATGGATCAAACCAATCCATTATCTGAGGTAACACACAAACGCCGTCTATCGGCTTTAGGACCTGGCGGACTTTCTCGTGAAAGAGCTGGTTTTGAGGTTCGTGACGTTCACTACACGCACTACGGTCGTCTTTGTACGATTGAAACGCCGGAAGGACCAAACATTGGTTTGATTTCCTCCTTGTGTGTATTTGCGAAAGTAAATAAACTAGGTTTCATTGAAACTCCTTACCGTCGTGTTGAAAATGGTAAAGTTGTATTAAATGAAGAGCCTGTTTACCTAGCTGCTGAAGAAGAAGATTCAAAAATGATCGCACAAGCAAATGCTGTGATGGATGATAAAGGAAACTTCTTGTCTGATGTCGTAAAAGCTCGTTTTGAAGGAGACTTCCCAGTGGTTGCTCCGAAAGACTTGAATTTGATGGATGTAGGTGCGAACCAAATTGCATCGATTGCCGCTTCGTCTATTCCATTCTTGGAGCATGATGATGCCAACCGTGCATTGATGGGATCGAACATGCAACGTCAAGCAGTTCCATTATTACGTCCAAATTCTCCAATTGTTGGTACTGGAATCGAACGCCTTGTTGCACGTGATTCTCGTGTATTAATCAATGCGGAAGGAACAGGAACAGTAGAATATGTAGATGCAAATGAAATCGTGATTCGTTACGATTGGAACGAAGAAGATAAATTGGTAAGTTTCGACAGCGAAGTAACGCGTTATGGCTTAACCAAATTCATGAAAACGAATCAAAGTACATGCATCAACTTGAAACCAATTGTTCAAAAAGGTGACCGAGTTGAAAAAGGACAAGTTCTTTGTGAAGGATATGCAACGCAAGCTGGTGAGTTGGCTTTAGGTCAAAACTTGAAAGTAGCTTTCATGCCTTGGAAAGGATATAACTTTGAGGATGCGATCGTAATCTCTGAAAAAGTGGTTCGTGATGACATCTTTACATCGGTTCACATCGATGAATATTCATTGGAAGTACGCGACACAAAACGTGGTATGGAGGAATTAACTTCTGACATTCCGAACGTAAGTGAAGAAGCAACGAAAGATTTAGATGAAAACGGATTGATCCGTATTGGAGCAGAAATCAAAGAAGGTGATATCCTTATTGGTAAAATTACACCGAAAGGTGAAACAGATCCATCTCCAGAGGAAAAATTATTGCGTGCCATCTTTGGTGACAAAGCGGGAGATGTGAAAGATGCTTCATTGAAAGCTGGTCCATCTTTACGTGGTGTTGTGATTGAGAAAAAATTGTTCTCAAGAGCCATTAAGGATCGTAAATCTAAATCTCAAGATAAACCAATCTTAGAAACCATTGATGCAGAATACCAAAAGGATTTTGCTGATTTGAAAGAAAAACTTGCTGAAAAGTTGATGGTCATTTTAGGTGAAAACAAGTCATCTGGTGTATTCAATAACTTCAAAGAGGAATTGATTAAGAAAGGTACGAAGTTTACCGTTAAAGCGTTGATGGCATTGGATTATTCCATTGTTAATCCGTTAAATTGGACTTCAGACGCAAAAATAAATCAATTGATTAGTCGTGTTATTCACAACTTTAATATCAAAGCAAACGATTTACTTGGTAACTACAAACGACGTAAATTCCATATCTCTGTTGGGGATGAACTTCCTGCAGGAATTGTGAAATTGGCGAAAGTTTATGTTGCGAAGAAACGTAAGTTAAAAGTTGGGGATAAAATGGCGGGTCGTCACGGAAATAAAGGAATCGTTGCGAACATCGTTCGTCAAGAGGACATGCCTTTCCTTGAGGATGGAACACCGGTTGATATCGTATTGAATCCACTTGGGGTACCATCTCGTATGAACCTTGGTCAGATTTATGAAACTGTTCTTGGTTGGGCAGGTGAAAAATTAGGCATGAAGTTCGCGACTCCAATTTTTGATGGTGCTAAACCATCTGAAATTGATGAATGGACAGTAAAAGCTGGAGTTCCTAAGTCAGGTAAAACGTACCTGTATGATGGAGGTACTGGTGAGCGTTTCCATCAACCAGCAACTGTTGGGGTAATTTACATGTTGAAATTATCTCACATGGTGGATGATAAAATGCATGCACGTTCTATCGGACCATACTCATTAATTACGCAACAGCCACTTGGTGGTAAAGCGCAATTCGGAGGTCAGCGTTTTGGAGAGATGGAGGTTTGGGCATTAGAGGCATTTGGTGCAGCTAATATCCTTCAAGAAATCTTGACAGTGAAATCGGATGACGTAATGGGTCGTGCGAAAGCATACGAAGCAATCGTTAAGGGTGATAACATTCCTGAACCAGGAATTCCTGAATCATTCAATGTATTGTTACACGAGCTTCGCGGATTGTGTTTGAACGTATCGATGGACTAATTGATTAATAACGAAAACATTATATAAAAAATGGCTTTCAAAAGAGAAATACCAAAAAAACAAAGTAGCTTTAATAAAATCACCATTTCATTGGCATCTCCAGAAAATATTTTGGAGCATTCAAGTGGTGAGGTATTGAAGCCTGAGACAATCAACTACCGTACGTACAAACCAGAGCGCGACGGGTTGTTCTGCGAGCGCATTTTTGGTCCAGTAAAAGACTACGAATGTCACTGTGGAAAATACAAACGTATTCGCTATAAAGGAATCGTATGTGACCGTTGTGGAGTAGAAGTAACGGAGAAGAAAGTACGTAGAGAGCGCATGGGACACATTTCTTTAGTGGTTCCTGTAGCACACATCTGGTACTTCCGTTCATTACCGAACAAAATTGGATACTTGTTAGGCTTGCCTACGAAGAAGCTAGATCAAATTATCTATTACGAGCGCTATGTGGTTATCAACGCAGGTGCTGCTCTAACATTGGATAATGTTAATTTGAAAAAGTTCGACTTCTTAACAGAGGAAGAATATTTGGATATCGTTGACGCTTTGCCAAAAGAAAATCAATATTTGGAGGATTCAGATCCGAACAAATTTTTGGCAAAAATGGGAGCGGAAGCATTGTATGACTTATTGAAGGACTTAAATCTGGAAGAGTTATCATACACGCTTCGCGATCAAGCTGAAAACGAAACATCCGTTCAACGTAAAAATGAAGCGTTAAAACGTCTTCAGGTAGTTGAAGCGATGAAAGATTCTCAAACACGCATCGACAACCGTCCAGAGTGGATGATTGTGAAAGTGGTGCCTGTTATTCCACCTGAATTGCGTCCATTGGTTCCACTAGATGGAGGTCGTTTCGCAACTTCGGATTTGAATGACTTGTATCGCCGTGTGATTATACGTAACAATCGATTGAAACGATTGATCGAAATCAAAGCGCCAGAAGTAATCTTGCGTAATGAGAAACGTATGTTACAAGAATCGGTTGATTCATTGTTCGATAACTCAAGAAAATCAAGTGCAGTTAAAACGGAATCAAATCGCGCTTTGAAATCCCTTTCTGATTCATTGAAAGGTAAACAAGGTCGTTTCCGTCAAAACTTACTTGGTAAACGTGTGGATTATTCAGCGCGTTCAGTTATTGTCGTTGGTCCAGATTTGAAATTACACGAATGTGGTTTGCCAAAAGACATGGCTGCGGAACTATACAAACCGTTTATCATCCGCAAGATGATCGAACGTGGTATCGTGAAAACAGTGAAATCTGCAAAGAAAATTGTTGATCGCAAAGAGCCAGTTGTTTGGGATATCTTAGAAAATGTATTGAAAGGTCACCCAGTTCTTTTGAACCGTGCCCCTACACTTCACCGTCTAGGTATTCAGGCGTTCCAACCAAAACTTATCGAAGGAAAAGCGATTCGTCTTCACCCGTTGGTAACAACAGCCTTCAATGCCGATTTCGATGGTGACCAGATGGCGGTTCACTTACCACTAGGTAACGCTGCAATTTTGGAAGCTCAAATGTTGATGCTTGCATCTCATAACATCTTGAATCCTGCTAATGGGGCGCCGATTGCGGTACCTTCTCAAGACATGGTCTTGGGTCTATATTACATCACGAAAGGTAAACTTTCTATGGAAGGTGACATCGTGAATGGACAAGATGGTATTTTCTATTCACCACAAGAGGTAATCATTGCTTACAATGAGAAAAAACTTGATTTGCATGCGCGAATCAAAGTTAAATCATATGATTTAGGTAAAAATGGTGAGCCGGAATTGATGTTGATTGAAACGACTTGTGGTCGCGTAATGTTCAACGAAAAAGTTCCAAGAGAAGTAGGATACATCAATGATGTCTTAACGAAAAAAGCACTTCGTGATATCATCGGTGAGGTATTGAAAGTTTGTGGTACTTCACGTACTGCTCAATTCCTTGATGACATCAAAGGATTAGGATATGAAATGGCCTTTAGAGGTGGTTTATCCTTTAACCTTGATGACATCATCATTCCAAAAGAAAAAGAAGTTTTAGTTGGTAAAGCTGAAAATGAAGTGAAAGAAGTCATGATGAATTACAACATGGGTCTTATCACCAATAATGAGCGTTACAACCAAATCATTGATATTTGGACACATACAAATTCACGTTTGACTGCCACTTTGATGGATCAACTGAAAACCGATCGCCAAGGATTTAACTCCATCTATATGATGTATGATTCTGGAGCTCGTGGATCGAAAGAACAAATCCGTCAGTTATCTGGTATGCGTGGATTGATGGCGAAACCGCAAAAATCTGGTGCGTCTGTTCAGGAAATCATTGAAAATCCGATCTTATCCAACTTTAAAGAAGGATTATCGATCCTTGAGTACTTCATCTCCACACACGGTGCACGTAAAGGTTTGGCCGATACAGCCCTGAAAACGGCAGATGCTGGTTACTTAACACGTCGTTTGGTCGATGTTGCTCAGGATGTGGTGATTAATTCAAATGATTGTGGTACGCTTCGCGGAATTGTTGCCACTGCATTGAAGAAAAACGACGAGGTAGTTGAACCATTATACGATCGTATTTTAGGACGTACTTCTGTACATGATGTTTACTTACCTGATTCAGATGAGTTAGTCATTGCAGCTGGTGAATTGATTTCTGAAGACATCGCAAATACGATTTCAAAAGCCGGAATCGAAGAAGTTGAAATCCGTTCTGTATTGACTTGTGAAATGAGACGTGGTGTTTGTTCTAAATGCTATGGCCGTAACCTTGCCAATCACCGACTTGCGCAACGTGGAGACGCTGTGGGAGTTGTCGCTGCACAATCCATTGGTGAGCCAGGTACTCAGTTAACGCTTCGTACATTCCACGTTGGGGGAACTGCATCGAACATCGCTGATATTTCTGACTTGAAAGCGAAAGCAAACGGAAAATTGGAAATTGATGAGTTAAGAACAATTGAACGTAAAAATTCGGATGGTTCTAAACAAGTAATTGTTGTTGGTCGTTCAGCTGAATTAAAAATCACTGACGAGAAAACAGGTATTACTGTTATGACAGCAAACATTCCTTACGGATCTGAGTTGTTGGTTTCAAATGAAATGAAAATTAAAAAAGGTGATGTGATTTGTAAATGGGATCCATATAATGCCATCATCGTGTCTGAAGTGGCAGGAAAAGTGGTATTCGACGGAATCATTGAAAACATTACCTACCGCGAAGAAGTCGATGAGCAAACTGGATTTACCGAGAAAGTCATCATCGAATCTCGTGATAAAAAGAAAAGCCCGGCTATTCATATCATCGATCCTAAGTCGAAGGAAATTTTAAGAGAGTACTCCATACCAGTTAATGCG
>Ga0208592_1000105_pt1 | contig 24814 bp, 24 predicted proteins | sample LakMenE18May10ns_FD_150712 | JGI IMG/M metagenome (GOLD analysis project Ga0208592, IMG submission 150712) | Freshwater microbial communities from Lake Mendota, WI - 18MAY2010 deep hole epilimnion ns (SPAdes) | ecosystem: Environmental > Aquatic > Freshwater > Lentic | place: Lake Mendota...
GTTCGGTCGTATTCCTCTTTAATGCGAGACAACAAAAACACTTCGTAGTCCATAGACAAACCAAAGACAATGGCGAACAGCATCATTGGGGCCCAACTTTCAATTGGGCCGGCTTTGCCAACACCAATCAGGTTCATGCCCCAACCCCATTGGAAGATGGCGACAATGACGCCGTATGCGGCACCGATGGAAAGCAGGTTCATAACCACTGCCTTAAGCGGCACCAGCACACTTCGGAACACTGCCATCAACAACAAGAACGAAAGCGACAACACTCCAACGAAGAGCAACGGCATGCGTCCGCCAATGCCATCGGCGAAGTCGACACTTGCAGCCGTGAAGCCGCCAACTTTGGCCTCGACGCCCGTCGATGGGATGAAGTCGTTTCGCAGTGTGCGAATGAGATCGGTAGTCGCCTCATCCTGCGGCGCAGTTGTTGGGTATGCAATGACCAACGAAAGGCTGCCATCTTGCGAGGCCGGCACGCCCTGTGCGAATGCGATGCCAGGCACAGTGCTGATCCGATTGACGAATCCAGCAAGCGCATCGGGGTTTGCGGAAGTTTCGCCTTGAACCGTGATGAAGAGCGGGCCGTTGAAACCTGGGCCGAAACCTTCGGCGAGCATGTCGTAGGCCCTGCGGACTGTGGAGTCTGTTGGCGCATTGCCGTTGTCGCCGAAGCCGAGACGGATGGAAGCAAGCGGAGATGCAAGCACTAAGAGGATTGCAGTTGCAGCAAGCGCGGCTGTCCATGGCCGGCGCTGAATGAAGCGGCTCCAGCGATACCAGAACGTTGACTCTTTGGCTTTTTGGACGCGCTTTGGCAATGCGATGCGCAATGGCTTCACGACAAAACTGAGCAAAGTGATGACTGCTGCAGAAGCGATGCCGGCAAAGAAAACTGGCAGCGATTCGGTAACCACTGAAACGAAAGCGAAAACCACGAATGCAATAAGTGCAATTAATGCTGCGCGCGTAGTGACGTCGATTCGATGCTTGACCATTGCCAACAGCGAAGGCAACAAGGTGATGGATGCAATCATCATGAGCAACACGCCAATGACGGCGCCGATTGCGAGGCCGCGAGCGAATGCCAAGCCCATGAGGAAGAGCCCAAGAAGCGAGATGATTACGGTGATGCCTGCAAAAATGACTGCTCGGCCCGAAGTGTCGACGGCATCGACAACTGCATCTTCAACGCTGAGACCATTTTCGAGGCCTTCTCGATATCGAGTGACAATAAACAACGCGTAGTCGATGCCCACGCCGAGACCAATCATCGCAACGAGCGAAGTGGTGAAGTCGGGCATTGGCAACAAGTTGCTGAGCACGATGACGAGCGAAGTACCCACGCCCAAACCAATGAGCGCAGTTCCAATTGGCAGACCCATTGCAAGTACCGAACCAAAGGCAAGTACCAAGATCACAATTGCGGCTAGCAGGCCGTATGCCTCGCTGGCCGGAAGTTCGAATTCGGCAAATATGTTTCCGCCGTACTCAATGGTGAAGTTTGGAATTTCAACCTTCTTGCCAATTTCTTGTATCTCTTCGGAAAGTGTGATGAGTTCGGTCTGTGAACGAATGGTTACGTCGAGTGCAGCAAAGGCTGTTGTTCCTGCGGGGTTGATTTGGCCTTCGGTATCGAACGGGCTGGTAACGGTGACGCCGCTGAGTGCGCCAACCTCACTGAACATGGTGGCCATGGCCGCTTTGATTTCGTCTGTGACGACACCTGCTGGCGATGTAAAGACAATTTCGCCAGAGAACCCGGCACGGTCTGGGCTGTTCGCTTCAAGCAACTGCTGCACGTCGTTGGCTTCGCTTTTTGGTAATTCAAATTCGGTACTGAAACTGGAGCCCATCGAACCGGCGGCAATGCCGAGAACCACGAGGAGCACAAGCCACAGCCCCACCATTTCACGACGACGGCGAACACAAAAACGAGCAAGATTTTGAAGCATGGAGGACTTTCTTTCGGGGGGTCAGGCAACGACTAGGCGTGCTGATTACACAATAATAAGTGGTGCCGGTACTTGGACGGACTGAAGCGCGTGACCTCAGTCGCGCCAGGCAACCCCATCTGGCCATTGGCCAATACCGCCGCTTTCGGTAAGCATGCTGGTGAGTTCGCGGGGTGCATGGCGTGAACGCCACACCAACATGTCTTGCGCCATCTGCAATGTTGCACTTGTATCAGTTAGATACGTGCGCCATGTGGGGTCGGCGGCGAGGTCGAATGAGAGCCACGAACCGTTTCCAAACTGCACGTATGCGCAATTGTCGTACACACGGGAAGTGAGGTGTTGTTGTTCGAGGCGTTGGTCCCACGGCCATTCGCGTTGACCAAGGCGGATAAACCAGCTTCGCCAGTCGTATTCGTACGTTGCGGCGTCGCGCCACCATGGTGGTTGATTGCCGGTAAGAAATGGAGTCAGTGGAAGGCCGTCGCATTGCGACGGGACAGGCTGCTCAAGCGCTTCGGCAATAGTGGGAAGCAAGTCGACGTTCTCGGTGAACTCGTTGACCGTTGTTCCAAACTGCGAAGTGTGTTCTGGGTGTCGAACCAGTCCAAGGATGTGGTAGCTCTGCGGGAAGAAACCAAGTTTCTCGCGAAGCCCGTGATCGCCAAGTTGTTCGCCGTGGTCGGCAGTAACGATGATCATGGTGTTATCCCACATGCTCATCTCTACGAGCGCGTCCCACACTCGGCCTAATTGTTCGTCGACATCGCCGATCATTCCGTAGTACTGCGCACGCATGTGGCGCTTGCCCGCTTCGTCGGCTGGGGCCGATGCGCTTTCAAGTTGCATGAACATTTCATGTGATGGGTGCAAGTCGGAGCCTGGCGCAATTGGCAACTCCACATCGGCAGGGTCGTATGCCTTCGACCATTTACCTGCCGCAGAGTAAGGAGGGTGAGGCCGCAGGTAGCTGGCATGCGCAAACCACGGGCCATCTTGTTTCTTCAACCAACCCAATAGATGGTCGGTGAGGAATGCCGATTGCCCAAATTCGGCAGGGCGATCTGGTTCTGTTAGCAGTGCCTGCTTTGCGTTCATCGGTACATCAAAGCCGTGTTCGTTGAGGTGATTAATCCAAAGATCGTGTGGTTCCGGGATGAACAATTCGCAATCGAAACCGGGAAGTATTCCCTCGAAGGTATTGAGCCTCCAGTCGTCAGCCCCGGTGGTGTCACGCGGGTCGACCGACTGATCGGTGTAGCCAAACAACGTTGGTTTGTATCCTGCGCGGCGCGCAAGAAGAGCCACGTTGTCGAATCGGCGATCGAGTGGTGTGCCGTTGGCAACCACGCGATGATTCATCTGATACATGCCCGTGTACAAACTTGCTCGGCCGGGCGAACAGGGCGCACATTGGCTGTAGTGCTTTGTCAGTCGAACTCCGTTTTTAGCCAAACGATCGAGGTTCGGTGTTTTCACAAGTGGATGGCCAGCAACCGACAAGCAATCGGCACGAAATTGATCCAAAGTAATGAGCAGGACATTCATCGCCATCAGTATCGAAGCGTAGTGTGAACACCGTGAATAAAGCCATGTACACAAGCGAGATGGTGGCAACGGGAACTGGTGTTCAGTTGCGCATTGTTCGGTGGGGTGACACGCACACGTTGTCGGCGGCTCCGCTAGTGCTGGTTCATGGCCTGGCTTCTAATGCCATGTTGTGGGAAGGCGCGGCACAGGCATTTGTGGCGCTTGGTCACCCTGTGGTTGCGGTTGATTTACGCGGGCATGGCCAAAGCGAAAAACCCGATGACGGTTACGACATGCAGACCGTAACTTTTGATCTTGCAAAACTGCTGGAAGTATTGGCAGTGAGCGGGTTCGTTCGTCCGGTTGTCTGCGGCCAATCTTGGGGCGGCAACGTTGTCATTGAACTTGCGCATCAATACCCGCAACTGGTGCGTGGCGTCGTCGCAGTCGACGGTGGCTTTCTCGAATTGCAAAATCACTTTCCCGAATGGGAGGCATGTTCGATTGCGTTACGGCCGCCGAATTTGCTCGGAACCTCCGTTAAAAACATGCGTGAATACATGCAGCGCGCTCACTCCGACTGGCCACAAACAGGAATCGATGGGGCAATGGCCAACATGGAGCACCTACCCGACGGCACTGTGCGGCCGTGGCTCACCTTGGATCGACATTTAAAGGTGTTGAGAGGCCTATGGGAACACAAGCCGACACATCTATATAACGACATCAAGGTCCCTGTGCTGTTTGTTCCAGCAGAAGGGCCCGGCGGCGTGTTTGCTGAAACGAAGCGGCATGCTGTTGAGCAAGCGCTGAGTATGGTGCCAGTTGTTCGGGTGGAGTGGTTCAGCCCCGCCGATCATGATCTTCATGCTCAGCACCCAGAACGATTTGCTCAAGTTGTACATAAGGCCACTAAGGACGGATTCTTCGCATGACTCTCCCACGAATACTCACGATTATGGGTTCGGGCGAAACTTCGCCGACGATGGTTTCAACGCACCGCATGCTTGTTGGAAAGTTGCCAAAGCCAGTTCGAGCGGCGCTTTTGGACACCCCATATGGTTTTCAAGAAAATGCACCAGAGCTTGCAACTAAGGCTGTCGAGTATTTCAACACCAGCATCAATGTTGCCCTCGACGTTGCCGGCCTTACAGAGATAAGCGCGGGCGATGCGCTTGCAACCGAAAAAGGTTTGCAGCTTGTGGCGGATGCACAATACGTATTTGCTGGCCCTGGTTCGCCTTCGTATGCGCTGAGACAATGGTCGGGAACGCCACTTGCGGGGTTGCTGATAAAAAAGTTGCGAAGTGGAGGCATCGTTACTTTTGCATCGGCAGCCGCGCTGACGCTTGGCAAATACACGCTGCCCGTCTATGAGATTTATAAGGCTGGCGAACCACCTCGTTGGTTGGACGGGCTCGACATCCTTTCCGAATTAGGAATTAAGGCCGCGCTCATTCCGCATTACAACAATGCCGAAGGCGGACATCACGACACACGGTTCTGTTACATGGGCGAACGACGGCTTTCGTTCTTGGAGCGAGAATTGCCAGAAGATGTGTATGTGCTTGGCGTTGACGAACACACGGGCGTGGTGCTCGACGTTGATGCCGACGAAGCAACAGTTGTTGGCAAGGGCGTTGTAACCATTCGAGTACGGGGTGTGTCTCAGGAGTTTGCGAGCGGAACAGTAATTCCACTGGACAAACTGCGCGACCCATCGACGAGTGAACGACCATCCGAAAAACCAAAGGTTGATACGAACACTTCTTCCGCAGAGGAGATCATGGATTCCAACTTGCGCCAAGCAACAGAACGACTCGATTCCGAGTTTTCGGTGGCGATTGCCGGCGGCAATGCAGATGCGGCTGCAAGAGCAGCCCTCGAATTGGACGATGCAATTGCGGGATGGTCTGTAGACACGCTGCAAAGCGACGATCTCGACTTCGCACGCTCTGTATTGCGAAGCATGATCACGCGCCTTGCCGGCGCTGCAACAGGCGGATTGCGCGACCCGCGCGAGGTGGTTGGCCCGTTTGTTGATGTGCTGCTGGAATTACGCGCGCAAGTTCGCGCCGATAAGCGATTCGATCTCTCGGACATCATTCGCGACAGGCTCGCTGCAACCAATGTTGAGGTTCGTGACACCCCGCAAGGCGCCGAGTGGGGCTTCCGCGAAAGTTAGAAGCTACAAGTGGCCAAGTGAGGCCATGCGAATTCGGCTGCGAGCGCCGGCGGTTACGTACGCAACAATGAACACCAATGCATCTAGCAAGATGATGGTGGCACTTGCAGATGTGTCGAGGAAGTAACTCAGGTTCATACCCACGAAGCATGTGACTCCACCAATCAGTGGCGAGATCCACAACATGCGCGAAAAGCTGTTGGTTGTTAGGCGGGCGGACGCGGCGGGGATAACGAGCAGCGCCGAGATAAGCAGCGTGCCAATGACGCGCATGGTTACCAAGATGGTGAGTGAAAGCAGCGCAAGCAGCATGGCTTCGACAAGTGATACGCGGACGCCACTTACTTGGGCAACATCTGGATCGAACGTAGAGAACAGCAGTTTGCGGTAGGTGAGCATGATCACTGCAAGTGCCAGCAACGCAACGGCAGAGACAGCGATGATGTCGCTAACTTTGACACCCAGAACGCTTCCGAACAGCACGGCTTCGATGCTCTTTGAGGCCTGGCCGTATCGATTCATTAACGCAAGCCCTAATGCAAACGATGCTGTAGTGACAACCCCGATTGCGGCGTCGGCACCAATTACACGTCGGCGAGATACGCGCGCGATCAGCACGCCCGAGACGATTCCCCAAATGCCGGCGCCAATAAAGAAGTTGATTTGCAAAACGGCGCTTGCTGCCGCGCCGCCAAAGACGGCATGTGAAAGGCCGTGGCCGATGTAGCTCATGCCTCGAAGCACAACGAACACACCGAGCAGCCCGCACAGTGCACCCGCGATAGTTGCGACCACTAGGCCATTTCTAAAGAATTGAAACCCGTACGGCTCGAACAAGTTGAATGCGATCATCATTTGCCCTCGCTCCTTACCCTTGTAGGGCCGTGCTCGACAACGATGGGCATGCCACCATGCTCCAGCACTTCCATCGGCGCACCGTACGTTGCTTCAAGCACTTGTGATGTGAGAACTTCGCGGGGGTTTCCGTCGGCGATCACTGTTTTGTTGAAGCACACCAAACGAGGAAGGTGGGCTGCAAGGCCATTGAGATCGTGTGTTGTCAGCAAGATCGTGAGGCCGCTTGCGTGCAAGTCGGCAAGTAGGTGCAAGATTTCGTGTCGTGTTCGTACATCGACGCCCGAGGTTGGCTCGTCCATGATCAAGATGTCTGGGTTGCGAAACATTGCGCGTGCCAAAAACACTCGTTGTTGTTGCCCGCCCGAAAGCTCGCGAATGTGTCGTTGAGCGACGTCGGCAATGCCAAGCTTGCCAAGAACGTCTCGAACCGCAGCACGTTCATCAGCAGTGATGCGTGGCCACCAAGTGGTGTGCGAACGAGTCATCACGATCACTTCTTCTACGGTCACGGGGAAGTACCAGTCGACTGTTTCAACCTGGGGCACGTATCCGAGGGTGATGTGCGGCAGCACGGTAATTGAACCATGGGCCACTGGGTGAGCGCCCATGATTGCTTTCAATAACGTTGTTTTGCCGGAGCCGCTTGGGCCCACGATGCCGACAAACTCACCCCGACTGATCTGCAGATAGGTATCTTCGACCACTGCAGAGTTTCCGTAGGTGCATGAGACGTGCTCGCAGGTGATCAAGCTTTGAGCGTCCATTTCGCTTATTGAGGGTAGACGGCTGTGTCCTTCACAACATCACTCACATCGACAGAATTTAAGGAACTTGCGTCACCACCCAGGGCTTCGACCATGGTCGCGAAGTTAAATCGCATGAGTCCGAGCCAAGAATGTTCGGCATCTCCGGGTTCGCCGACAAGGTCGTCATCGCGGAGCACGTCGATGTACCGCACACCTGCTTCGGCGCCAATTTGCTCGAGAACCGGAGAAGGAAACACTTCGCTGCCAAATACGGCTTTCACGCCAGATTCACGAACCTGAGTGATGAGGTCAGCAATCTCCTTCGGTGTTGGTTCATCAAACGATGATGGCTGAATTGCGCCAATCACGGTGTATCCGTAATGCACCGCAAAGTATGCATATGCATCGTGGTAGGTGAGCAATTTGCGCTGATCTTCTGGAATCGTTGCCGTTGCCGTTGCCATGGCTGCATCAAGTGCATCAACCTTTGCAGCGAAGGCTTCATAGTTGGCAGCAAAGGTTGCGGCATTCGTCGGATTCATTGCCGACAGCAAGTCACGAGCAACTGCTGCGTACTCCTTTGCCATTGGCGGGTTAGTCCACAAGTGTGGGTTTGGTTTGCCACCTTCAAGTGGGAACGAGAAGTCGTAGATGAATTCGCTCTCAGGAAGGATCTGCGTACCAAGTTCGCAAATCACTGCGCTGTCTTTCAGGTTGGCAAGTGCAAGTTCTTTGGTTGGCTCTTCAAGCACGAGTCCGTTAATGAAGATGACGTCTGCTTGTTCGAGTGTTGCTGCATCGCTTGGCTTTGGCTCGAATGTGTGCGAGTTGGTGCCTTCGGGAACAATTCCGTTGATGGTGGCATCGGTGCCACCAGCGATATTGGCAATGATGCTGGTAATTGGCGCAACGGTTGTTGCAATGTTGACAGGCCCGTCAATGACGGTCGTAGAAGTGCAACTGACGGGAGAAATATCCGATTCAACAGCATCGCTAGATGTGTTTGAACAGCCGGCTGTAACGACCAAGGCAGCAGAAATAAAGAGGACAATGCGTGATTTCATGCCGAGAGATTAGTTGAAGTCAGACTGATTGTCTGGTCGCATCCCGAACAATCCTTTGAGCTGTGGGACGCGACGAATAAAGAAGTGATCCAACAGAGCCATGAACACCATGCTGAGTCCCAGAAGTGGAAAGACAATTCCAAGAGCAATTGCGATATAGGTGATTCGGCGCGACAGTTTGGCATCAATTGGTCTGCGAGGGAATCCTGACTTACCTGGTTGTCTTCTTCGGAAGAACATCAATGGTGCCGTGATAGTTGAACCGATTACCGCAAGGCACGAACCACCCATCGCCAGACCATTCACCAAACCAAACTGACGTCCCATGTGGGTGTCGACACCCCAGGCAGTGCCTTTTGCGAGCGCACCGTAACTTGCATGCCATCCCGCTTCGGCAAGTACATCACCCGAATATTGATCGACATACACGGTTCGTTCATCGTGTGCAGGGGACGGCCACGAATTGGAAAGTGTGTACACCCCGATTTCGTCTGCTGGTAATCCAACGGCGTAACCCGGTTTCATTCCAATACTTTGAGCAACTGCTGCAACGGCCTCAAGTGAAAGCGAGGATTTCGTATCAGAGTGATTTGGTTGAGAAGCGGGGACCGACATTCTTTCGTTAGCCCAAGAGATTTGTAATCCCGGAGTCTCAATTGCGCTGGCATGTTCGTGCGATGTTGGGTCTTCGGAGGGAAAGTTGTATCCCGAGTTCATATTGTCAATGAACTCTCCCCATTGCGTTCCCCAAAATCCAGACCAAGGAAGTCCCGTGAGTGCAAGAAAGATCAATACCGGTGCAAACAACGCGCCAGGGGTTGCGTGTAAATCGCGCAGTCGCTTGCGGCCCTTCTCTTTGAATCGAATAGAGAATGCGTTGCGCAAACGACGCGGAATTTTGTTTCGTGGCCACCATAAATACAAACCGGTAAACACCATGACCAGCGTCCAGCCCGCTGCAATTTCAATGATGTAATCGCCCCATGTTCCGAGATACAACGTGCCGTGAATTCGAGTAGCCACAAAATCGATACGAGAATCGTTATTGATTGATCCAAGAACTTTTCCGTCTTGTGGGTTGACGTACACCGATCGCGAAGATCCATCTTCGGTGGTGATATCGAATTGTGTAGAACGCGAGGCGTCGCGTGGTGGAACTACTGCATCGATAGATGAGTTTGGATACTCAAGATTTACCACCTCTTGTTGTTTGTCAAACGGAACAGCAGCCGCAACTGGGTCGACGTAGAGCAGGTCGTTGTATGCAAATCGTTCGATTGTCGGCTTCAGCAATATGACGAGCCCGGTAGAGGCAAGAATGAACAACAGTGGAAGCACAAAGAAGGAGGCGTAGAAGTGCCAGCGCCAGGCGGCACGCCACATTGAGGTATCGGTTTTCGGTTCCATACTCAACAGACCGAGAAAAACCGACGAAAGTTCCCTGAGTTATTCCTTTTGTTTACGTTTTGCTTCCAACAATCGAGCGCCCATAGCCAGGACGATCAACACACCTGCGCCAAGCGTCACAAAAGCAGGAAGGCCAAACCCTGGTGGAGCACCACCGGTTTCTGCCTCATGGGCAAAAAGAATCTCCACAAGATTCATTGTGATTTTCCGTCAATCACTCGTGGGGAAAAACCATTTTTCTTAACTCGTTTTGGAAATGAGAGCACGGCGATTGATGAGCCAATAACAGCGCCAAGCATGTGGATGGTTTCAAAACTTGCAAGAACCTCTTCATTCGAATGATCAACAAACCCCGTCACCGTCTGCAAAATGATCAGAAGCAATGCGACGGGTAATGCAAATACAGCAAGTCGTGGTGAGACTGCAACTGCAAAAGCAATCGTTGCAAACATAATGCCAAGTGCGCCATCGCGCGACAAGTGCGCGGCATCTGCGCCGAGCGATGTGCTCCAGAACATGGTCGAACCAAAGAGCCAAGGCAACGCGAGAATGAGTTGCAACACACCGAGCAACCCAAGAAATGTTCTACCCCAAACACTGCGATTGGAACGTAAAGATATTTTGTCTTGAATAGATTTTTGGGCGGCAGAATTTGTGCCACCGCACATTGCGCAGTTTGCGATGTGTGTTCGTGCATCTGCAAGTTGCTCAACGGGAGCAATATTGCTCAGCACAAGGCGTTGCGCTGAAGTGCAGTCCATCAGTTGGTTCCGGTTTCGTCAACTCGTGCGGACTCTGCAAGCAATACAGACATTGCTTCACGCGCTCGTGCCAACCGTGAGCGAACGGTTCCAACAGGTACGCGGATAACTTCTGCTGCTGTTTCGTAGTCGTAACCAAGTAACCCACAAAGCACCAGCACTTCACGCTGTTCGTGGCTAATCGCCTGCATCAGGCTGATGAGATCGTTTTGGCGAAATGCATCAAATGAATCTGCATGTTCCGATTGTTCGATAGCGGCATGATGTGGCCATTTTTTTGACATGTCGATAATGGTGTTACGGCAGATTGAGATGATCCACGATCGCGATGAAGACTCTGCGCGCAGAGTTGGGTAGTAACGCCATGCTCGGATGAATGTTTCCTGAACAATGTCATCTACAAGATGGCTGATTCCACAAGTTGCTTTGGTGTACAGCGTTACCGATCCAACATGTTCCTTAAAGAAGTCGTCAAACGTGTATGGCTGAGTCATGGGTAACTACACGGTGATGCTACTGCTGGCTTTGCGAGCAACATTTCTGATTAGTGCATTGATGTCAGCGACGGAGCCAAGTTTTTTCAGCAATGGTCCATCAAGCAACAGCGTTGCAAGACCATGCGCGACAGACCACATGTATGCAGTGTGAGCATTGGCATCGTCTTCGTGTGAGTCTTCGCCCAAAATGGCAGTGACTTCGTTGCGTAGTGCATTGAACGCTCGATCGGCTTGGATCAATGCCGATGGGTGGTCCTCGAGTGAACACAAATCGGTGCGCATCATCACTCGGAAATGCCCCTTGTGGGTGAGAGCAAAGTGAACGTAGGCCTCACACATTGCTGCAGTGCCAAGTGTTGTGCTGGCTTCAATTGCCTCTGCCAACGAGCGGAAACCTTCTTCTGCAATCGCGGCGAAGATTCCGGCTCGGTCGCCAAAGTGGTGATAGGGGGCTTGGTGAGAAACTCCAGCAAGCCGAGCCACCTCGCGCATGGAAATGACATCGGGGCCAGATGTAGCGGCGATGGCAACTGCAGCATCCAGTACCTGCCTGCGCAGGCCGTCGATTTTGGCTGAAGTCATAACTTGACACTATCTAGTTTTAGTACTAGACACTGTCAAGTATGAATACGCACCCAGACATCAAAATTCACAACCGCCGTTGGATCATCTTGCTGGTGCTGTGCATCAGCCTCTTCATGGTTGTTGTCGACAACCTCATCATCAACGTTGCGCTTCCAACGTTGTCGCGCGAACTTGGTGCATCAACCAGTGGCCTGCAGTGGATCGTTGACTCGTACGCATTGGTGTTCTCGTGTTTGTTGTTGGCGTTTGGCGGCCTAGGTGATCGCTTTGGACGCAAAGGAGCAATGCAAGTTGGACTCGTTGCATTCATGGCGTGTTCAGTGTGGGCATCGTTCGCAACATCAACGGCATCGTTGATCATGGCTCGTGGCGCAATGGGTATCGGTGCTGCAGCAGTCTTTCCGGCAACACTTGCAATTCTCATCGACGTATTTCGTGACCCGATTGAACGCGCAAAAGCAATTGGTGTCTGGTCTGCCGTATCCGGAATGGCAGTTGCATTCGGACCAATTTCTGGCGGTTTCTTACTTGAGCATTTCTATTGGGGTTCCGTATTCCTCATCAACGTTCCCATCGTGATTATCGCGCTCATTTTGGGTGCAGTATTCATCCCAACATCAAAAGATCCGAATCCACATCGTCTCGATTTCATGGGATTTGTGTTGTCCATTGCCATGGTCGGCTTGCTGGTGTACACAGTTATCGAAGGTCCGCATCGCGGATGGCTCAGTGTGTCGACGCTTACATCGTTTGCTGGGGCATTGATTCTGTTGGCGCTGTTCATCAAGCGCGAATTGTCAACCGACGAGCCACTGCTTGATGTTCGTGTGTTTCGCAATGCGCGGCTTTCTGCGGCAACCGGTGCAATCGGCATCGCTTTCTTCGTGTTGTTTGGTTTTACTTTCTTGGTTACGCAATACTTCCAATTTGTGCGCGGATACAGCACGCTGTCGTCGGGCGTGCACACGTTGCCTTTTGCGCTTGGTGCGGGTGTAACGGCACCGATCGCGGCGCGGCTTGCACTGAAGTTCGGAACGAAGCGCATAGTTGCCCTTGGTCTCACCAACATGGCCATTGGTCTCATCATCATCGGTTTCTGCGAGGCCGATACCGCGTATTTTGGTCCGGTCATCGTCAGTATGTTGTTCTTGGCTAACGGTCTTGCTCTTGTCACTTCGCCCGCGACAGATGCGGTGATGGGCGAGTTGCCTCGTGAAAAGGCTGGCGTCGGTTCTGCTGTCAACGATGTCAGCCGCGAAGTTGGCGGAACACTCGGTGTTGCAATCAGCGGTTCAGTATTCGCATCGTTGTACGGCCCCAAACTTGGTGAACTATTGACACCATTCAATTTGGATAGCGAAATTGTGGCGCTAGCCAAAGAATCGGCAGGTGCTGGTTTCATGGTTGCGGAGCGTGCCCCAACACCCGAGGCCGCAGAAGCCGTAAGGCAGGTCGTTAGCCAGGCATTCATGCATGGGTTCCATACCGCGTGCTTTACGGGCGCGGGGGTGGCACTTGCCGGTGCCTTGTTCGCATGGAAATTTCTGCCTGCAAGACGTGCCGAACCCGTTTCAATCGGCTGACCCAAAGGCCCTTGCGGCTTTACTACTGGCTGGCCCCGCAAGTAGCCTGAACCTTCTTACATAGGCGTTCAAAGGGGAGAGCCATCATGGCAAGAATCGTAAAAGCGGCGTTGCTTCAGACGGACTGGACTGGCGACAAAGAGTCGATGATCGACAAGCACGAGGCAGCCGCCCGTGAAGCTGCAAAACAGGGCGCACAAATTATGTGCTTCCAAGAATTGTTTTATGGCCCGTACTTCTGCCAAGAGCAAGACCCAAAGTATTTCTCTTACACCGAGCCAATCCCTGACGGCCCAACCACCAAGCGCTTCCAAGCACTTGCAAAAGAGTTGGGGATGGTGTTGGTGTTGCCAATGTACGAAATCGTGCAACCAGGTTTGTACTACAACACAGCAGCAGTGATCGATGCTGATGGCCGTTACCTCGGCAAGTATCGCAAGCAACACATTCCGCAGGTTCCAGGTTTCTGGGAGAAGTACTACTTCACGCCGGGAACTGGTGGCTATCCAATATTCGAAACTGCAGTCGGCAAAGTTGGCGTGTACATCTGTTACGACCGCCACTTCCCAGAAGGTTGGCGTTCACTTGGTTTGAATGGCGCAGAAATTGTGTTCAACCCATCGGCAACGAGCCGTGGTCTGTCCGAATACATCTGGAAGATCGAGCAGCCTGCTGCTGCGGTTGCCAACATGTATTACGTCGGCGCAATCAATCGTGTTGGCATTGAAAAGGACTATGGCACGGACGACTTCTACGGCCAGAGCTACTTCGTTGACCCAGAGGGCAAGTTCGTTGGCAACGTTGGCGACCCATTCAAGCCCGAACTGATTGTTCGCGACTTGGACATGGACAAGATTCGCATGGTGCGCGATCGTTGGCCGTTCTACCGCGATCGTCGTCCAGACGCATACCACGAAATTTCGGAACGATAAAAGAAACGGTCATCAGGGGGAACCATGGCACGAACACTTATCAAGAACGGAACAGTTGTTAGCCCAACTGGTCGGCACGAAGTTGATGTGCTGATTGAGGGCGAGACAATCTTGGCGTTGCTCGATCGGGGCAAAGCCGACTCGTTGAATATCACTGCCGACAAAGTGATTGACGCAAAAGGTAAGTACGTCATCCCCGGCGGCATCGATGTGCACACGCACATGGAGTTGCCATTCGGCGGTACCAATGCAAGCGACACATTTGAAACCGGCACCACTGCAGCTGCATGGGGCGGTGTAACAACCATCGTCGACTTTGCTGTGCAGCGATACGGAGAAAACGTTCAGGAGTCTTTGGCAACGTGGCACAAAAAGGCCGAAGGTAATTGCTCGATCGACTATGCGTTCCACCAAATCATCGGTGGCATCGACGATCAGGCGCTTGCCGACATGGATTACCTCGTAAAGAACGAGGGAATTACATCATTCAAATTGTTTATGGCGTATCCAGGCGTGTTTTATTCGGACGACGGCCAAATCTTGCGAGCAATGCAGCAGGCAAGCAACAACGGTTCCACCATCATGATGCACGCCGAAAACGGCATTGCTATCGACGTATTAGTGCAACAGCACATCGCGCGCGGCGAAACCGACCCGAAGTACCACAGCTACAGCCGACCAAGCTTGCTGGAGGGTGAAGCAACCAGCCGCGCAATTGTGTTGTCCAAAGTTGCGGGCAACGTGCCGTTGTACATCGTGCACATGTCGGCTTCGGAAGCGCTCAATGCGTTGGCCGAGGCTCGCCATGAGGGGCTCAACGTATTTGCTGAAACCTGCCCGCAGTATCTGTACATGACGTTGGAAGATCACCTTGCCAAGCCAGGCTTCGAAGGTGCGAAGTATGTTTGCTCGCCACCAATTAGAAGCAAGCACGACAAGCACAATCACCACGCCGACTTGTGGAAGGGCTTGCGCATGAACGAGTTGGCCGTTGTTTCAACCGACCACTGCCCGTTCTGCATGAAAGACCAAAAGGAACTTGGAATTGGCAACTTCTCCAAGATTCCTAACGGCATGGGCTCAGTCGAGCACCGCATGGAACTGATCTATCAGGGTGTTGTGCAAGGCGAAATTTCGCTCGAGCGATGGGTGGAAACCTGCAGCACGTCACCAGCGCGCATGTTTGGCATGTACCCACAAAAGGGCATCATTGCTCCGGGTTCGGATGCAGACATTCTGGTCTGGGATCCAAACGGCAAGACAACGATCGGCATTAACGACAAGCACCACATGAACATGGACCACTCTTCGTGGGAAGGTTTCAAAGTGGACGGCAAAGTTGACACCGTATTGTCGCGCGGCAAAATCGTTGTCGAGAACGACAAATTTACGGGCACCAAGGGGCACGGCAAGTTCATTCGCCGTGGCTTGTGCCAATACCTCAACTAAACAACATCACACTCACCCCCTCAACATCACAATTAGGAGAAGTTATGCAACGCATTAGTCACTGGGTTAACAACAAAGTTGTTGCCGGCACATCGGGCAACACAGGCAAGGTATACAACCCAGCAACGGGCGAGCAGCAGTCCGAAGTTGACTTGGCAAGCATTGCCGAAGTTGATGCGGTGATAGCAGCGGCAAAAAAGGCTGGACTCGAGTGGAGGTCGTCAAACCTTTCTCGCCGTGCCGAGATCATGTTCCGCTTCCGCGAACTAGTTGTTGCAAACAAGAACGAGCTTGCCAACGTGCTTTCTCTTGAGCACGGCAAAGTGCCAAGCGATGCCATGGGCGAAATTTCTCGCGGCATCGAAAACGTGGAGTTTGCGTGCGGTATTCCGGCATTGTTGAAGGGCGGATACTCCGAGCAAGCATCATCTGGCGTCGATGTGTATTCAATTCGTCAACCACTCGGTGTAGTTGCCGGCATCACGCCGTTCAACTTTCCTGCGATGGTGCCAATGTGGATGTTCGCTAACGCCATCATGTGCGGCAACACGTTTGTGTTGAAACCATCCGAAAAAGATCCATCCGCACCAATGTTCATTGCCGAACTATTGCGCCAAGCTGGCTTGCCAGACGGTGTGTTCAACGTTGTTCATGGCGACAAGATTGCGGTTGATCGCATTCTGTCCCACCCAGACATCGCGTCTGTCTCGTTCGTTGGTTCAACACCAATTGCCAAGTACGTATACGAGACCGGAACCAAGAATGGCAAGCGCGTGCAGGCACTTGGTGGCGCAAAGAACCACATGTTGGTGTTGCCAGATGCCGACCTCGACATGGCAGCCGACGCAGCAGTGAGTGCCGCGTTTGGTTCTGCCGGCGAGCGTTGCATGGCTATCTCGGTGGTTCTTGCAGTAGACACCATTGCCGATGAGTTGGTAGAGAAGTTGAAGACTCGTGTGCCGAAGATCAAGGTTGGCCCCGGCACCGACCCAACTGCAGAAATGGGCCCATTGATCACGCGCGAGCACCGCGACAAAGTTGCTAGCTACATCACCAACGCAAATGGTGAAGGCGCAAATGTTGTTATCGACGGCACCGACAAGGCAAAGGATGCAGGCTTCTTCCTCAACCCAAGCTTGATCGACAAAGTGAAGCCAGGCATGAAGTGCTACGACGAAGAAATCTTTGGGCCTGTGCTCACAGTGATGCGAGTGAAGAGCTACCAAGAAGGCCTCGACACCATCAATAGCAACCAGTTTGGTAACGGCACCGCAATCTTCACCCGCGACGGTGGCGTTGCTCGCCAGTTCCAATTTGATGTGCAGGTTGGAATGGTTGGCATCAACGTGCCAATCCCCGTGCCAGTGTCGTACTACTCATTTGGTGGTTGGAAGGCTTCGCTTTTCGGTGACCAACACATGTATGGCCCAGAAGGCATCAACTTCTTTACGCGCGGCAAGGTGGTCACATCACGTTGGCCAGACCCACGCACATCGAAGATCGATCTCGGTTTTCCGTCAGCACGCTAATTAGCCACATATTTACATAGGGGAGAGCAATGGACATCGGTGTTGTATTGCAGACCACTCCGCCATCGGCGCGAGTGATTGACCTAGCCAAGAAAGCCGACATGTTTGGCTTCTCGCACGTCTGGACGTTCGACAGCCACATTTTGTGGCAAGAGCCGTATGTGATTTTCAGCCAGATCCTGGCCGAAACCCGCAACGTCATCGTTGGACCAATGGTGACCAACCCAGCAACACGCGACTGGACAGTTACTGCCAGCACGTATGCAACGTTGAACGAGATGTACGGCAACCGCACCGTGTGCGGCATTGGTCGTGGCGACTCTGCGGTGCGCGTTACCAATGGCAAACCAACAAACTTGGCGACACTGCGCGAAAGCATTCATGTCATTCGTGAACTTGGATGTGGGCGTGGGGTTGATTACAACGGCTCCACCATCAAGTTTCCTTGGGCCGCAAAAAGCGAACTTGAAGTGTGGGTTGCTGCGTACGGCCCGAAGGCGCTTGCACTTACTGGCGAAGTGGGCGACGGTTTCATTTTGCAACTTGCCGACCTAAGCATTGCCGAATGGACCATCAAGGCCGTTCGCGATGCCGCAAAGGCTGCAGGCCGCGACCCGAAGAGCGTCAAGATCTGTGTTGCCGCTCCTGCGTATGTAGGTAATGACATGGCGTACATGCGCGATCAGTGCCGCTGGTTCGGTGGCATGGTGGGCAACCACGTTGCCGACATCGTGGAGCGCTATGGCGACAACTCGGCAGTGCCAAAGGCACTCACCGACTACATCAAGGGCCGACAGAGCTACGACTACAACGAACACGGTCGTGTTGGCAACAGCCACACTTCGTTTGTTCCAGACGAAATTGTCGATCGCTTCTGCATTCTGGGAGACGAAAAAGAACACATTCGTCGTCTCACCGAACTGAAGGAACTTGGCGTCGATCAATTTGCGGTGTATCTGCAACACGACGGCAAAGATTCGACGTTACAGGCGTATGGCGAAACCATTCTTCCCGCCATGCAGGATTTGGGTAAAGCCAAGCAATGAGCCCACTAGCACGACGCAGCATTTACCGAACCAGCATGTTTGTGCTGTCGGTTGTGCTCGTTGGCGTGCTGTGGGAGTTGTACAAACTGATTGGCCCAGAAGACGGCGGCAAAATCTTTGGCGCTGCGGTTCTGCCTCGTTCCAACGACACGGCCATGCCGCACATTTGGTCGATGCTCAGCCGTTACGGCCGCCCCGAAGTACGCGGCTCGGATCGACGAATTTGGTCTGTCGTGCTTGCCGGCGCTTGGTATTCATTCAGGTTGTCTGTGGCCGGCTTCGCCATCGGCGCAACCATCGGCGTGTGTTTGTCGGTGTTGATGGCTCGTTTCAAAATGGTGGAGCGCGGGCTGCTGCCATATCTGGTGGTATCTCAAACAGTTCCGCTCATTGCTCTTGCTCCACTCATCGTGTCTTGGGGCGGCAAGGTAAACATCCTCGGTTTCACATGGCCTAAGTGGCTGTCGGCCGCGGTTCTCGGCGCGTTCCTCGCGTTCTTTCCTATTGCTGTTGGCACTTTGCGAGGGCTTGCTAGCGCACCAAGCGCATCACTCGAATTGATGAGCAGTTACGCGGCCTCGTGGAAGCAGACACTGTTTAAGTTGCGTTTTCCTGCAGCAATTCCGTTCATGGTTCCTGCTTTCAAACTTGGTGCATCAGGCGCAGTTGTAGGTGTTGTTGTTGCGGAAATCTCCACTGGCCTTAAAGGTGGCATTGGTCGTTTGATTATTGAATACGCGCGCGAAGCAACTGGCGACCCGGCCAAAGTTTTCACCGCCGTGTTTGGCGCCGCCGCACTTGGTTTGGCAATGGCTGGCTTTGTTGCAATTTCAGATGTGTTGTTGATGCGTAATCGACCAAAGGAGACCACCACATGAGTGCGGTCAATGTTCAGGGTGCAAGCAAAATATTCAACCAGGGGACACCAAAGCAAGTGGATGCACTTGTTGATGTCAACCTCACGGTGGAACCAGGCGAGTTTGTCTCGCTTATTGGGCCTTCGGGTTGCGGTAAATCAACGTTGCTTCGCCTCATTGCAAACTTGCTAGAGCCAACAACTGGCCAGATCACTGTAAACAGCAAGACAGCAAGCCAGTCGCGGCTTGATCAGGACTATGGCATGGCGTTTCAGCAGGCAGGCTTGTTCGACTGGCGCACGGTTGCGAAGAACATCGAACTGCCTCTTGAACTCAAGGGCTGGGACAAAGCAAAGCGCGCAGCCCGAGCAAAGGAAATGCTGGAGTTGGTGAAGCTTCCCGAGTTTGCCGACATGTACCCATGGCAACTGTCGGGTGGCATGCAGCAGCGAATTGCCATCGCCCGTGCGCTTGCCGCACATCCGCCGCTGTTGTTGATGGACGAACCATTTGGTGCGCTTGATGAAATGACCCGCGAATACATGCAAGGCGAGTTGCTGCGCATCTGTTCCGAAACACACACAACAGTGGTTTTCGTTACTCACTCGATCCCGGAAGCCGTTTACTTGTCGAACCGCGTTGTGGTGATGTCGCCGCGCCCCGGCCGTATCACCGAAGTCATCAACGTCAGCCTCGGTAGCAACCGAACCGAAGACACCCGTGGTGCCGATGAATTCTTCAAGGGCATCACCGCGGTCCGTGAAGCACTTCGCGGCACGCATGATGATCATGCAAACGCTGGTGCCGTGCGCGGAGTTGAAGACCGCTGATCATGACAACTTCCACCCGCATTCAACGCGTTGCACCGCCAGTTGTATTTGGTCTTGCATTCGTCGCGCTGTGGGAAGCTGCCGTGAAAGGTTTCGACTTAAAGCCGTACTTTCTTGCAGCGCCGTCAAAGATTGCCGAGCAATTTGTGAAGAATGCTTCACGAATCTTTGACGCCGCTTCGGTATCTGGCACCAACGCACTCGTTGGTCTCATCGTCGGCACAATCTTTGGTGTTGCGATGAGTTTCATTCTCAGCCGCTTCAAGTCGCTCAATGAGTTAGTAACACCATTGGCCATTGCACTGAATGCCATCCCCATCTTTGTTTTGGTTGCTGTTCTCAACAACATGTACTCGATCACCAGCGAAATACCGCGTCGCTTCATGGTGACGTTGGTGGTCTATTTCATCGTGCTGGTCAACGTGGCAAAGGGCCTCACCCAGGTTCGCTCCACCCATGTTGAAATCATGCGTTCCTACGCAGCAAGCGAAATCGAGATTTTACGAAAGGTGCGCGTACCCAACGCGGTCCCGTACCTATTTACAGCTCTGAAGATTGCCGCTCCGGCATCGGTCATTACTGCCTTCGTCTCCGAGTATTTCGGTGGCTCGCAGAACGGACTGGGCAGCCGGATCACTAGCAATATCGCCAATTCCAAGAACGCGGCCGCCTGGGCTTACGTTCTCGGGGCGTGTTTGCTTGGGCTACTCTTCTACATCATCTCCATCGTGCTGGAGAACGTTGCCTCTCGGGGCGGCGTAGCCAATAACACCAATAACAACAACAAAAACAAGTAGAGAACCCAGGTTCTCGGGGGAGTACCAACAATGAGGAAGTCAAGCATCAAGCTCGCAATCGCGAGCATTGCTGCGTTGTCACTGTTCACCGCAGCATGCGGTGGCTCAGATGATGCCGCAACAGACACAACCGCAGCAGCAGCAACAGAGTGTGCCGAATTGACACCAGTCAAACTGCAATTGCAGTGGTTCACACAGGCTCAGTTCGCTGGCTACTACGCCGCTCAGGACCAGGGCTTCTACGAAGCAATGTGCCTCGACGTCACCATCTTGGAAGGTGCAGTAGACATTGCACCACACGTTGTTCTTGCGAACGGCGAATCCGACTTCGCAATCTCTTGGGTATCCAAGGCACTTGCTGGTCGTGAAGGTGGAGCAAACATCGTAGACATCGCACAAATCTTCCAGCGTTCAGGAACACTGCAAGTGTCGTTCAAAGATAAGAACATCACTTCAGCAGCAGACTTCGCAGGCAAGAACATCGGCAACTGGGGTTTCGGTAACGAATTCGAAATCTTTGCTGCACTCACCAAGGCCGGTCTCGACCCAGCCAAGGACGTAACACTTGTTCAGCAGCAGTTCGACATGGCGGGCTTGCTCTCCGGCGACATTGACGCTGCAGAAGCAATGACCTACAACGAGTACGCACAGGTTCTGGAAGCAATCAACCCAGACACCGGCGCGCTCTACACAGCAGATGACTTCAACGTCGTTTCATACGAAGATGAAGGTGTTGGTATGTTGCAGGACGCAATTTGGGCAGACGGCGCACGTCTCTCCGATCCTGCATACGTTGACACCGCAACGAAGTTCGTTGCAGCATCCATCCAAGGTTGGGCATTCTGCCGTGACAACACACAGGCATGCACCGACATCGTTGTAGCAAAGGGCTCGAAGCTCGGAGCTAGCCACCAGTTGTGGCAGATGAACGAAGTCAACAAGTTGATCTGGCCAGCACCAATGGGCGCAGGCATGATTGATGATGCAGCATGGGATCGCACCGTGACTCTTTCGCTCGAAGCGAAGAACCTCGAAGGCGGCACCGTATTGACGAAGGCACCTGATGCAGAGGCACGCAACAATGACATCGTCACCGCAGCGTTGGCACTTCTTGCCGACATGGGTGTCGACACCACTGGTAGCGCATTTGCACCAATCACTGTCACCCTCAATGAAGGTGGCAACTGATTTAAATCAGTTCAAGAAAAGGGCGGGTCGCTTCGGCGGCCCGCCCTTTTTGTATTTTCGACTGAGTGAAGTTCTAAGGGTGCAGGCCGCGCATGCGGTGTGCGTCAGCGATCGTCTTCACGCCCAGAACAGTTGCTGCCAAACGATTGGGCAACTTCGATTCCTGTGTGAAGGCATAGAACCGCTCGAAAGCAGCCCGCATCAGATCGATGACGCGAGCATTGACTTCGTCTTCATCCCACGTAAGGTGCGCGAAGTTTTGGCACTGCTCAAGGTAAGAACAAGTAACACCACCGGCGTTTGCGTACACGTCGGGGATAACCACAATGCCTTTTTCGGCAAGGATCAAGTCGGCAGTGGGGGTGAGCGGGCCGTTTGCGCCTTCCACCACCAGCTTTGCCTTCATGCTGTTTGCCTCGGTCTCGCCAACTGCATCTCCAAGAGCACATGGCATCAACACGTCGCAGTCCAAGCCAAATACGGCTGTTGAACCAGCAATGCCACGGGCAACCACATCGCCTACGCCCGTATCGACGACACTCTTCGCGCCGTCACGGTATGCCTGATCAATTGCCTTCAAGTTCAAGCCTTTGGCGTCGTAGATGGTGCCACCAACGTCGGACAATCCGACGATGAGTGCGCCACGTGCTGCTGCAAGGCGTGCAGCCCACGAACCCACCTGGCCGTAACCCTGAATAGCAATCCGTTTACCTTCGAGTGAAGTGCCCATTTTGCCAAGCATCAATGCTGCTGCCTCGACAACGCCTCGGCCAGTTGCCGATTCGCGGCCAAGCGAGCCGCCCAATTCGATTGGCTTGCCCGTCACTACACCTGGTGTGGCGTGGCCAACACCTGTGGAGTACTGATCCATAATCCACGCCATGATCTGCGCATTGGTGCCAACGTCGGGCGCTGGCACGTCGCGGTCGGGCCCAAGGAAAGATGCGATCTCGGATACATACCGCCGTGTGATGCGCTCGATTTCACCAATCGAATACTGCTTCGGGTCGAAGCACACACCACCCTTCGCACCGCCCAATGGGAGGTTTGCAATGGCTGTCTTTAACGACATACCAATAGCAAGAGCAATGACTTCTTCGCGGTTCACTTCATGGTGATAACGAATACCGCCCTTTGCCGGCCCGCGCGTGGTGTTGTGGTGCACTCGCCAACCGGTGAGTTGGTCTCGGCTTCCATCATCGCGACGAAATGGAATTGCCACTTCAATAATTCTTCGCGGGGCGACGATCGTTTCGATCAAGCCGTCTTCCAATTTCAGCCACTCGCCAGCCTCGCGAACACGGAGTTCGGCTGCTTCGAGCGCCGAATAGTTCTTATATGACGCCATTGTCATACATTCCCCTTTCAGCAACGTTGCTGAGCACAGGCTAGATCATTACCGACTGGTACATCGGCGCTTCTTAACGAGCCGTATGAGCTGATCGTTTACCGCGAGGGTGCGGGTGGGATTCGTGGCGCATTCGGATAGTGACCAAAGCGCGTGTAGAGCGAATGGGCATGACCAAGAAATTCATCGAGCAATGCCGCAGTTTCGCTTGTGTCGCATTCGTCGGGTTGGAGCATCAGCGTGAGCCAAATGGTGTCCCGTTCGTACGGCGGAACTTGAATAAACATTGCTTCGGGAAGTGTCTTGCCAATTTCTTTCAGCTGATCCAAGGGCTCATCGTCGACAAAAGTGTTGTGCTCAATAAGCGCAGCGACCTCGAGGCCATCTTCTTCGCTCCCACCGAAACCAGAGGGACCGACAAACACTTGCCATTGCAAAAATTTGACCTCGGAGAGAGGAGTCTCAACATCAAATACCTCGGGGTCATTAATTACTCCACCGTCAATACCGCCCCGTTGAACGAGTTGATCGACAAGCGATTGATGTTCGGTTGAGCGTTTCATTGGTTACCTCCAAATACGGTTTCTACTGCGGTACGAAATCGGGTACGAAGACTGTGTGGCACGTTCAACTTGTCAAATGTGTCGGCCAGCGAGGTGTACCACCACTTCTGGACGTCCCAGCCGCCATTAAAAGCCGCGAACATTTGGGATTGATCGTGATCGTTCTTGTGCCAGTCGCTCACGGTGCATTCCATGTTGTGCACCTTGTCGCATAGTGCAACCAGGTTGGCCGCCTCTAGGCGATCGGGGGAGAGCAACCGGTCGAGATAGAACTGTTTCTTCGCAATGGTTTTTGCTTCTTTGTCTGCGATGTCAGCAAAATCCGTGTGGGTACATTCCCACACGATCTGGGCGACGTCAGAACCGACTTTTTCCTTGATCTCATCAATCGTGCAGCCGGTATCTTCGAGAATGTCGTGCAGGAGTGCAGCAGATATTTGCTCTGGTGTTCCACCGTTTTCTAGCACCAAGACACACACGGCCATGAGGTGGGAAATGTATGGAATGTCGGTGCCCTTGCGAGTTATACCTAGGTGCCATCGATGCGCTAGTGCAAATGCTTGTTCCATTTTTCCTCCTGTTGGTGTGTTCCTATTTATACGTCGTAGCTCCTAAAAGTGCCTGGGAAGAGATTTGTGGCTTTCTCACAACTGCAAGGTATCCCAGGGGTGTTTTGCAGTAAATCTCCATACACCTTGTACACGCATACCGTGTTACAGGGTGTGCGTACCGTAATTGGTGTACCGAGGAGGCGCAATGAAATCAGACGAAATTGAAGAGGGCAGTCCTTGCCCATTTTGTGGAGCAATCGCCATCATGTTTGATGGTGCCGCCGACATCACCTGTCCAAGCTGTGGCGCCGAACTCATAAACATTTCTGTTGATGATTACGTCGATGGTGATGATCTTGACGTGCTTGACGGCGAAATTGGCGGGATCGATTCGGATGACTTTGGGTCGTCTGACGAAGGTGATTTTTAGCGCCTCAGAGTATTCTCGTGGTGGTACAACCACCAGTATGAGGAAAAGCCATGGCAAGCTCGGATAACTATTCGCCGTTAGAGAAGCGTCTACAATTTGGCGCGCTTATTGCTGCGC
>Ga0208592_1000107_pt1 | contig 24642 bp, 25 predicted proteins | sample LakMenE18May10ns_FD_150712 | JGI IMG/M metagenome (GOLD analysis project Ga0208592, IMG submission 150712) | Freshwater microbial communities from Lake Mendota, WI - 18MAY2010 deep hole epilimnion ns (SPAdes) | ecosystem: Environmental > Aquatic > Freshwater > Lentic | place: Lake Mendota...
AATTCTGCAAAATTCTTTTCAAAATATCCGATAAAGTCTTCTTCTGCAAGGTGATTTTCCACTTTTCGGTGATCAACTGCCACTGGGTTTGAATTTACTTCTTTCACCAAACCTTGCTCGTTCTTTTTAATGGAATGTGCCAATTCATCGATGTTGTTTCGTTGAACAATGAACTGGTTTTGAAAATGCTCAACATCCTTTAAAAAATCGCTGGCATTGTTCTTTTTGGTCACTTCATCTAAGCGCTCTTTGAGGATGGTGATTTCTTCCTTGTAAAAATCGAGTCTTTTTAACCAATCTTGGTTCTCTAAATGCTGATCAATGATATTTGCTTTCATAATTTTTGATTTTTAACAAATTTCCATGGTTTTTCAAGAAGAAAACATGACGATTATCACCAAGTCTTATGATTTCTACCATGAAAAAAGTCGAAAAAACCCTTCAATTTGATGTATCTTTGCACAAAATTTACACTATGTCAGAAAAAGCCGTTCGCGTTCGTTTTGCACCTTCACCAACTGGACCCTTGCATATGGGTGGTGTGCGTACTGCATTATACAATTACCTTTTTGCGAAAAAACACAATGGAACCTTCTTGATTCGCATTGAAGATACCGATCAAACTCGTTTTGTTCCTGGAGCGCAAGATTACATCATGGATGCGCTGAACTGGTGTGGCATCATGCCAACGGAAGGACCCGGACTTGGTGGTGATTTTGGACCATATGTACAATCTGAGCGAAAAGAAATGTACCGTCCCTATGCGGAACAATTGGTTACGGAAGACAAAGCATATTATGCATTTGATTCTGCGGAAGAATTGGATGCCATGCGCGACCAAGCAAAAGCGATGGGAATGCCTAACTGGCAATACAACAGTGTGACGCGTACTTCTTTGCGCAATTCATTGACATTACCTCAAACAGAAGTAGAAAAATTATTGGCTGAAGGACACCCTTACGTGATTCGAATGAAAATGCCTCGAAACAGAGACATTCGCTTTCATGATTTAATTCGTGGATGGGTTGTGGTGAATACGAATAACTTGGATGATAAAGTCCTTTTCAAAAGCGACGGAATGCCAACGTACCATTTAGCAAACATCGTGGATGATCACACCATGAACATTAGTCACGTCATCCGTGGTGAAGAATGGTTGCCTTCTGCCCCACTTCACGTGATGTTATACGAAGCATTTGGATGGGATTGTCCTGAATTTGCTCACTTACCATTATTATTGCGTCCCGATGGAAACGGAAAATTATCGAAACGCGATGGAGATCGATTAGGATTCCCTGTGTTCCCAACAAACTGGACAACGGCCGAAGGTGAATTGTACTCTGGATACCGCGAGAAAGGATACCTTCCAGGATCGTTCATCAATATGCTCGCTTTACTTGGTTGGAACCCTGGAACCACGCAAGAAATATTTTCGCTAGAAGAATTGTGCGAAGCTTTTTCACTTGAACGCGTGTCCAAAGCTGGAGCAAAATTTGATCCGGAGAAAACAAAATGGTTCCAACAACAATACTTAAGATCCCTTAGCAACGAGGCTATTGCAGCCATGCTGATTTCAGAGGGCGTTAATGAGCCATTGGATCGTTTAGCGCAAATTTGTGGTTTGATGAAAGAACGCGCAACATTTGCTCAAGATATTTTAAGCGAAGGAGCCTATCTATTTGCTCGTCCAAGCAATTTTGACAAGGATACCATTCTGAAAAAATGGAAAGATGAAACGACAGCATACATTCAAGAATGGAGTGCCATCGTTGCTGAAATTCCCGACTTTCAAGCGGAAGAAATCGAAAAAGCTTTTAAAGCGTTTTTGGAAGTGAAACAAGTTGGAATTGGTGCTGTTTTGTTGCCCTACAGATTGTGTGTCACAGGTGTGGGCGCAGGTCCAGGAATGTTTGATGTCTCAGCGTTTTTAGGAAAAGATGAGGTGCTTGCTAGGCTTGAATCTGGATTAACACACATTCAAAAATTGCGCGATGAAGCAAGTCATTGAGGTTAATGGAATCAAATTGTACGCTCACCATGGATGCCTTCAAGAAGAAGCACTTATTGGTGGACATTATATTGTTGACATTGCTTTATTGACCGATTTTCAAATGGCCGCGAAAACCGATGAACTGAATCAAACAGTAGACTACGTTGCAATTAACCAAATCGTAAAAGAAGAAATGGCGATTCGTTCCAAACTCATTGAAAACGTCGGAGAACGGATCAATCTGCGTATACGCAAAGAATTGAAAGGAATTCACCAATTACGTGTGAAGATCACAAAATTGACACCGCCCATTAATGGTGATGTTCAAAATGTAGCCATCATCATTAGTGACTTGGAGCTGTATTAAAAAAAGTGACTAATTTTTCAATCGCTCTTGCTCGGTGACTGTATTGGTTTTTTTCATCCAAAGTCATTTCTGCAAAACTGCGTGTTTCTCCTTCAGGAATAAAAATTGGATCGTATCCAAATCCTTCCATGCCTGTTTTGATCATCGCAATGCTTCCGCGAATCACTCCTTCAAATTGATGTTCTGCGCCTTCCCAATATAAGGTGATTACCGTTTTAAATTGAGCAGATCGATCTGACATCATTGCCAATTCCTCCAAAACTTTATTCATATTATCGTTGGAATCACGCTGTTCCCCTGCATAACGAGCCGAATGAACTCCTGGACGACCATTCAAAGAGCTTATTTCAAGTCCGGTGTCATCAGCAAAGCAATTTTGTTCAAATTTCTCATGAACAAAACGTGCTTTAAATTGAGAATTTCCCTCAATCGTCGCTTCATTTTCTGGTATTTCATCCATATAATGCAAATCGGACAAGGTCTTGATTTCAATCCAAGAGGGAAGGATTCGTTGAATTTCTGTTGCTTTATGGGCGTTATGGCTTGCGAAAATTAGTTTCATTTGTCAAAAATAAGAAATGTATCCAAGGTGGATTTTACCCGCATTGAATGAAATTGGATTATTCAATTGTGTGCCCAAGGCATAAGATAAGCGAAAGACACCTAAACTAGTTCCGGTCGAGATTCCAATACCAAATCCATACGAATGGTCCTTCATATAGGTGGTAGCGGAATTTTCGTAGTATGCTTGATTGAAAAAAGCAAAAACGGAAGAATTACGATCCAAAAGGAAACGAAATTCCAATGTAGCAATGGCTTTCGTAGTGGCAAAAATACTTTCTTCATCGAAACCACGAAAGGAATTGGAACCACCAAATCGAAACAATTCATTTTCATAAATATTCGGTGCATGATACGCATCAAATTGCAGTTGTCCATACAAAGTCATACGCTGTGCAATGGGCTGAAAATAATCTAAAACGGCATGTGTTTTCCAAACAGATTCGTCTTTATTGAGGGATTTCCTTTCCCCAATTTGTCCTTCAATCAAGACTGAAAAACCATCTCTTGGATTTGGAATGTAATCGAGCTTACGCTTAAAGAGGAACAAACCATAAGCATTCAGTTGTAGGTTCTCCAATTTTGAAAACATGGGATTGACATTCATTTCCGAAAGTACGGATGAGCTTAAAAAATGATAATTCGCCCGAAGTTGCCAGCCGTTCTGAAATTGATATTGAATACCGATGCTTGATTTAACATCCAAATAGCTCGAATCCCTTTTGAATAATTGAAACTCACCCGAAACACCAAAAGAAGATTTAAAAAGATACGGTATGGTCAGCGTACTTTGCAAGGATTGAGTTTGTGGCTGAATACTCTTCCACGCAAATAAAAAGGACTCATTGTGTTTGGCTGCGTTGATTAACTTCAATTGTAAGTCCCCTGTAAATATGACTTGATTGGTTGTTGGATTTGGTTGAAATCCAACAATTCCTTGTGCTGAACTTGCTTTTAATTGCTCCAGGTAAACAAAAAGTTCTGCACCCTTTTCGGTAAACAAGACTTCACACTTCTTCTTCAGTGAAAATATCCCTGTTTGAAGGACTCTATCCTCAATGGAATTAAATATTGATTCGTTAAATGCATCATTCAGTTGAATACCGATAATGCTTTGAATGGAATTCATTGAAATGGAAAGGTCATTTTTCAAATGAATTTCCTTCCAAACAACATACGGACCTTTGTCGAGGATCAGTTTGGCGGTAAGATCTTTTTGTCCAACAAGTACTTGATTTAAATAAACCCGACAAAAAGGAAAGCCACGATCGACAAAATAAGTAAGAACTTGATTCATGAACGATGCATATCGAGCAGGACTCAGATTTTGTGTTTCTTTTTGCAACATTCGTTTCGAAGAAATCAGAGGACTAAGCTGTGAGGCTGTACTATCATCGATTTCCAAATTGATCCCCTCGTATTGGATACCTAAATTGACTAAAAAGGAATCACATAAAGACGAACTGGAAGAAAGACGAATGTCCACAAGATAAAATCCTTTTTCAATGCATTTAAATTGAACGGTTTGAATGGATTTTGAAACTTGATTAGTCGTTTGGTCCTGTAGGATTTTACTCACCGAAATTGGAAATCCATTCGGATTATTCGTGTAAAATACCCTATTTTTTTGTCCGATGTGATAAAAGGGCAAAAGCAGCAGTAAATACAAAGAAAAAAGAGATGATTTCACGGTGCTAAAAAACGAAACTTTCACGGATATAACTCGTGTTTTTTGAAAAAATTGTAACTTTATAAAATGTGCCGCGTTAAAAAGGACACAAACAACAAAACAAATAACGATGAAAACGAAATTAACCTTAATGATCTGTGTTGCGGTAGTAGCAGTTGTTTTAGCTTCATGTGGAGCCGGTCGCACAGCAAGTTGTGATGCTTATGGAAGCATTCAACAAACTGAAAATTCTGATTTAGCAGCTAAATAATCCGCTAATATTAAAAGTTCCAGCGCTGAACATGCAGGGCCATTTGGCTTTGTATTTTCAGCGCTTCTTTTTTGGCGGCATCTGCGAAATCCATGCCATTTGATGCGTAAATGATTCCTCGCGAGGAGTTGACCAATAAGCCACACTCGTGGTTTGCGCCATACTGAACTACTTCCTCTAAACTCCCCCCCTGAGCGCCAACACCCGGAACTAAAAAGAAGTAATCAGGTGCTAACTTTCTAACCTCAGCGATGTCTTCAGCTCTTGTTGCTCCTACGACAAACATCATTTTTTCTGGACTTGCCCATTCCATTGCTTTGCGTAAAACATTTTCAAACAAGAGTCCATTTTGACCCGCTTGTAATTGAAAGTCTTTGGCTCCCTCGTTGGAGGTAAGTGCTAATAAGACAACCCACTTTCCATCAAATTTCGTAAATGGCAAAACGCTGTCTGAACCCATGTATGGAGCAACCGTTACGGCATCAGCTTGAAGTGTTTCGAAGAAAGTTTTCGCATAGTATGTGGAAGTATTTCCAATATCACCTCGCTTAGCATCGGCAATAATCATGCATTCTTTCGGAATGTAATTAATTGTTTTTTCGAGTGAATCCCAACCTTTTGAACCGTGGCATTCAAAAAATGCGGTATTTGGCTTATAGGCAACCGCAAAAGGATGTGTTGCATCAATGATCGCTTTGTTGAACTCGAAAATAGGATCATCGTAATCCAATAAATGCGCAGGGATTTTATTCATGTCAGGATCAAGGCCAACACAAAGAAAGGACTCCTTTCGTTTTATTTGTTCAAGTAATTCCTTTTTTGTCATAGCGCTTGTCCTTTTAATTTTTCCGCGTTCTCCGCCATTTTCAATGCATCGATCATTTCTTGAACATCTCCATTCATAAATGAACTTAAATTGTACATGGTTTTATTGATTCGGTGATCCGTTATTCGTCCTTGAGGATAATTGTACGTCCTAATTTTAGCAGAACGGTCACCCGTTGAAACGAGCGTTTTACGCTGTGCAGCACGTTCATTATGTACGCGGTCTAATTCTGCTTGATACAAGCGTGAACGCAGCACAGAAATTGCTTTTTCTAAGTTTTTATGTTGGGAGCGTCCATCCTGGCATTCAACTACCACACCCGTTGGAATGTGTGTTAAACGAATAGCTGATTCTGTTTTGTTGATGTGCTGTCCACCCGCACCAGAAGCACGGAATGTGTCTTTTCTGACATCGTTCATGTCCAAATTAAAATCCACTTCTTCTGCTTCAGGCAAGACCGCAACAGTGATGGCAGATGTATGAACGCGTCCTTGAGATTCCGTTTCAGGAACACGCTGTACACGGTGTACTCCAGATTCAAATTTGAGCATTCCATAAATTCCAGCACCAGCTACATCTATAGAAATCTCTTTGTAACCTTTGACCGTACCTTCAGAAGAATTGATTACCTCATATTGCCATCCCATTTCCTTAAAAAACATGGTATACATGCGGAAAATGTCTTCCACAAAAATACAGGCTTCATCTCCACCTGTTCCTGCACGAAGTTCAATGATGGCATTTTTATCATCCTCTGGATCTTTTGGAATCAACATCATCTTGATTTCCTCTTCCATTAAAGGACGTTGGTTTTCCAATTCATCGATTTCCATCTTTGCCATTTCACGCATTTCCGGATCTGTTTCTTCGTCCAACAAAGCTTTTGAACTGGCTAAATTACCTAACACGTTTTTGTACTCTTTGTACATCACGTCTAAGGGTTCCAAATCACGGTATTCTTTATTTAGCTTTACGTAGCGTTCCATATTGGAGATGATATCCGGATCGGTAATCATGGTCCCAACTTCGACAAAACGGTAATGAATGGCTTCTAATTTCGATAGTAAATCTGACATAAAGCAAAGATAAGAAGAACATCTGCGAAAGCCAAGCATTGACGAATTTCCTTCGCTTGGAAACAAAAAAGCCAACGAAATTCGTTGGCTTTTTATTCTTTAGATTCAAGAATCAGTTAATTGATCCGGTCACTCGTTTCATGAAGGCATTCAAAGCATCCCGTTTGGGAGTTCCTGTTCGAATGTCCTTGTACACTTCCAAAGCGCCAGAATAATTCGAGAGCAATTCGCCAATCACATCCAGTTCTTCGTCTTTGATACCCGGAGCATCGATTAAATTCTCGAGTGTTTCCATTGTTTCAATGACGTAGTCTTCATCATTTTGCTCCATGAATTCGACGATGTGTTTAATGACTGGTAACCGCATGTAGTACTTCTTGAATGGTTTCTATTTTATTTCCTTGAGCTTCTTTCACTAAGGATCCGTTGACGAATCCCGCAAAAGTCGGCAAGTTGCTTACATTCGCAAATTGACGGGATTGAGGTAATTTTTCTGCATCTATGTAATAAAACTCAATGCCCTCATTCTCCTCTGCCATGCGTTTGAATTTTGGTTTGGTGATTTTACAATTCCCACACCATGAAGCGCCATATTGCACCATCACTTTGGAATGTTTCGCCAAAAGTTGATCCAAATGATCTTCTGTTAATTCAGTAAACATCGGTTCTTAGTGTTTGCTTAAATAATCTGCAACTCCGTTGCGTGTTGCGTTCATTGCATCTTTTCCTTCTTCCCAGTTCGCTGGACAAACTTCACCGTGTTGTTGCACGTGTGTAAATGCATCAATCAGACGAATGTACTCTTGAACGTTACGTCCAACAGGGAAATGGTTGATTGATTCATGGAATACCATTCCAGTCTCATCCAATAAATAAGTTGCACGGTAAGGTACGTTGTCACCGACAGATTCTTCATCAAACATGTCGTAATCTAAAATACCTAATTCCATCGCCAAGTTGCGCGTAGAATCAGCAATGATTGGAAATTTAACTCCTTCAATTCCACCATTGTCTTTGGCTGTGTTCAACCAAGCAAAGTGTACTTCAGCTGTATCACAAGACGCACCAATAACGATGGTATTTCTTTTAGCAAATTCAGCAGACGCTTCTTGAAATGCGTGAATTTCTGTTGGACAAACAAAAGTAAAATCCTTTGGATACCAGAATAAAACCACTTTTTTCTTGTTATCAATTGCTTGTTTCAATACATTGATTTGAAATGCATCTCCCATTTCATCGATTGCTTTGACAGTTACGTCTGGAAATTGTTTCCCTACAAATGTTGACATATAAATTTAATTTATTTAGTTACTAATGATACTACAAAGTTAAAGCTAAAAGGTTTGTTTGTGGTTACATGTTGTTGTTAAAAATGCCACCAAAACACATTTTCTTTTTGCCTTTTCTATGGGTCAAAGTTAAAACAAGAAAATTCATTTATATATTCAATACTTTTTATATTTGCATAGATTTTATTTATATGATATCCATCCAACAAATGCAATACATTGTCGTTCTGAGCGAAGAACAGCAATTTCAACGTGCGAGTGAGCGTTGTTTCGTCACACAACCAACGCTTTCCATGCAATTAAAGAAAGCGGAAGAACAGTTAGGCTATTTGGTTTTCGACCGTGAATCAAATCCCATACGCTTGACACCTTCTGGTGAAAAATTACTGCCCATTTTGCGTGAGATTTTGAGTGAAAACGAGAAAATCAAGCATTTATCTGATCATTTAAAAGGAAACGTGAAAGAGGAAATTCGCATTGGAATTATTCCCACAGTTGCGAGCTACCTTATTCCACGGCTTTTTGGTGAATGGCAAAAATCATTCGATGCGTTAAAACTAACGATTCATGAGATGAAAACGGTGGATGTTTTGGAAGCAATGGAGCGCAAAGAGTTGGATATAGGAATCATTGCCGGACCGCATGCTGACCCTAGACTAAGGAGCATTCCTCTTTTTCAAGAAGAGATCTGCATCTACGCTCCAAGTGTGGAAAGGGAAAGTGTTTCGCTTCTAGATTTGCAGGAAATGCATCCATGGCTTCTAAATCAGGGGAATTGCCTACGTACACAAATGATTCACTTTTGTCAACTTTCAAAACAAAAAGATGAAAATGAATGGAATTATGAAGGTGGCAACCTGCCATTGATCATCGAAATGGTCGATCGACATCAAGGATACACCTTGATTCCAAGTAATTTCCCTTTATCAAAAGTGCAGCAAAAAGGAATCAAAACCATCAGCGGACTTGAACTAGTACCGGCACGTGAAATCATTGCGCTATGCTCAAATCGATCGGGCAAGATGAATGGAATTGAGGCATTAGCAAGAAGCATTCAATTCGCCTTTGGTCAATCAACTAAGGACAAACAACTTCAGGTACTTGATTGGAAATAAAAAAGGGGTTGACTAGCAACCCCTTCCATCTATTTTCACTATCAACTTAATCACTGAGCCGAAGCTAATTTAATAAAGTCATCGTATTTCACTTCTTTCTTAACTAAATTAACCGCGGATTTAAAGAAATCCGTCAGTTTTTGTTCTGCTAAACGATCGTAGATTCCGTTTGCTTGTTCTTTGTTCTGTAGTAAACGAGCAGCCGTTTCAGTCAATTCTTGATCGTCTGGTGCTGGCAAACCGTATTGTGCATAGTTCCCCACCAATAATCCTTTGGTGAATTCCATTACTTCTTGATTTGTCAATTGGATGTTGTTATCCTTGAAAATACGCGTTTGAATCAACTGCCATTTCAAAGACTTCAAATAGGCGTCAAATTCCGCTGCGATTTCTTCCTCAGAAACTGGTTTTTCAGAAGACACTTGTATCCATCTCTTCAAGAATGCCTCAGGAAAGGTCATTTTCGTTTCTTCTACCAAATGATTGTAAACATTGCGTGTAAAAATACGATCTGTATCTTCAGCAAACATTCGGGTAAGGTCCGCAGAAATGCGTGTATGCAATTCTTCTTCTGTTTTTACCTCATCAGAGAACAATTTAGTGTAAAGTTCCTCATTTAAATCAGCCATTTCCATGCGTTTCACATCTGCAATGGTGAATTGAAAGTTCGAATTTAAGCTTGCCACTTGTTCTTCCGTTATTCCCAAAAGTGCCGCGCAATCTTTGTCATCTTTGGAAACCATTTTCGGATCGAGGTCAATTGTATCGTTTACCTTTTTTCCTTTTAATGCTTTGATTCCAGTTTTGTTCTCCAAAAACTCCATCGAAATGGTGGTAGAATGACTAATTCCACCTTCCGTTTTTTCTTCGAATTTACCCATGACCATGTCTTTATCTCCAACTGTTTCAGAAGAAACCAATTTTCCATATCGACGACGTAAGTCTTCTACTTGTTTATTAATTAAATCTTTATCGATTTTAACCGTTGCATAATCAAATTTTGATTTCGCATTGATTGGTAATTCAAACGATGGGCTGTAACCGATTTCAAAAGAAAACTCAAAGTTTTCAGGTTGATCGAAACTTCCGGTCATTCCTTCATCAGACTTTGGAATTGGGTTTCCAAGTATGTCTAACTTCTCATCCAAGATGTATTTGTACAAGGCATCATTGGTCAATTTATTCAATTCTTCTGCCAAGACCGAACGACCAAATTGTTTTTGAATCAAGGTCATTGGAATGTGTCCGGGACGGAATCCAGGTATTTTGGCCGTTTTTCTATATTTTTCCAATGAAGCTTTCACTTTTCCTTGATAATCTTCTGGAAGAATGTTCACTTTAAGAATGGCATTCTGTGCATCTACTTCTTGACGAGTAATGTTCATTTTATTGTTTTTTTTGTCAATTTACTTAAAAAAAAAGGCCTCGTTAAACCAACGAGACCTTTCGTGCGGATGGAGGGACTCGAACCCGCACACCTCTCGGCACCAGATCCTAAGTCTGGCGTGTCTACCAATTTCACCACATCCGCAATTATATATAACCTTTGGGTTCTTTTACCCATGCCCAGCGATGAATTCATCGTAATGGGATGCAAAGATAAAGCTAATTTTTTAAAATGAAAGTTTCAGGTGAAAATTATGTTCTTTTTTCCTGCATTGCCGTTCGAATTTCCTTCATAAATTCAGAAGCATAAACAAAACTGAGGATTTCAGGATTATCCGTTGTAATAATTGAATCCTTATCTCCACTCCACCATTTCTTACCTTGATAAATGAATAGAATATTTTGACCAATTTCGATCACACTGTTCATATCATGGGTGATTACTACGGTTGTCATGTTAAATTCAGCCGTAATGTCTTTGATTAATCCATCAATTACAATGGATGTTTTTGGATCCAATCCTGAGTTTGGTTCATCACAAAACAAATATTTTGGGTTCATCGAAATAGCCCTTGCGATGCCTATCCGTTTCTGCATACCACCGCTACATTCAGCTGGATACAATTTATTTCTTCCCGACAAATTTACCCTCTCAAGGCAAAAATCAACGCGTTTTTGCATTTCTCCCTTGGTCATCTTTGTAAACATCGTCAATGGAAACATGATGTTTTCTTCTACCGTGAGTGAGTCAAACAAGGCCACACCTTGAAACAACATTCCAATTTCCTCGCGTATTTGACTGCGTTCATGTCGCTCCATACTCGTAAAATTCCTTCCATCAAAAAGAATTTCACCACTGTCGACTTCGTAAAGTCCAACCATGCATTTTGCTAGCACCGATTTTCCTTGTCCCGATTGACCGATGATTAAATTAACCTTTCCTTTTTCGAATTCATGATTGATGTCGAAAAGAACCTGTTGTCCATAAAAAGACTTATTCACTTGCTTTACTTCAATCATGACAACAACAATAATTGCGTTAAAATAAAGTTAGCGATCAATATGGCAATGCTGCTGCTAACAACAGCTTGAGTGGATGCCCGACCAACATTAATGGAACCACCTTTCACATAATAACCGTAAAAGGAGGAAATGGAAACAATTAAAAATCCAAAAACAACTGTTTTTGTCAGGGCATAAGTGATGTGAAAAGGATTAAAAAAAGCGCGCAATCCCAAAACATACGTTTCAGTGGTGGTTAAATCTGAGATCATTAAAGACATCCATCCTCCGAACATGCTTAAAGCCATTGAAAAGATGATTAAAATGGGAAAAAACAAGATGGCAGCCATGATTTTTGGAAGAACGAGGTGGTTCAACGAATTAACTCCCATGATTTCCAAGGCATCAATTTGTTCGGTTACGCGCATTGTCCCAATTTCAGAAGCGACATTTGACCCAACCTTCCCAGCGAGTATCAGGGAAATGATGGTTGGCGAAAATTCGAGAATGGTGCTAGATTGCGTGATGTAACCAACGGTGTATTTTGGCAAAAGTGGGTTGGACATATTCGAAGCTGTTTGCAAGGCAATCACCCCACCAATAAAAGTAGACATTAATCCAACAATTGGAAGGGAGCTAATACCAATGTTATCGAGCTCATTCGCTAAACGCGAGATAAAAATCTTCCATTTTTTCGGCCTCGTGAAGACCGTGGTCAACATGAGTGTATACTTTCCTATATTCTCTAACAATTTCACGAAGCTAAGTTAAGGATATTTTCCAAGGTATAAATAGGAGATTTTTGCTTTCATTTTGTTTTTAACTTTGTTCGTGCAACCAACGAAAAGAGAACTTTTTATTCAAACACTTAAACGCTTCACTCCAGAAGCCTATACCGAATATTTAGCGGACCTTATCTTGGCGGCAAAAGTAAAGTTCAAAATTGTACCTGGCCGAAGCACTAAATTGGGGGATTTCCGTGTGAAACAGGGAGAGGAAAAACCTACGATTACCGTCAATGGTGATTTGAATCAATATTCTTTTTTAATCACTGCCATACATGAACTTGCACACTTAGATGCCTTTCGAAATTACGGATGGCGCATCATTCCACATGGAATCGAATGGAAACAAGCATATCGACGCCTATTGGAACCCATATTGGTCAGCAAACAATTGCCTTCTGAACTCGAAAAAGCCCTCTGGAAGAATTTCACTCACACGAAGGCTTCCTCCTGTACGGATATTCAATTAAGCCGGACACTCAAGCAATTTGACAAGAACCCAGGCTTAACTTTGGAGGAAATCCCACACAAAAGCACCTTTCACCTCAACGGAAAATCATTTGAGAAAGGACTACTCCGCAGAAGTCGTTATCTTTGTACGGAATTAAAAACAGGAAAACCTTATTTAGTTCACGCATTAGCAACAATCGAAATCATCGAAAAGTATGAGCACAAATAATTATGGATTAATCATGGCTGGTGGTGTAGGTAGCCGCTTTTGGCCGATGTCCACACCGCAGAAACCAAAACAATTTCTCGATGTTTTAGGAATTGGCAAGTCGTTGTTGCGTTTGACATTTGAACGCATGCAAAAATCAGTGCCAACAGAACACATTTACATTTTAACCAATACTTCTTACCGGGAATTGGTGAAAGAACAACTGCCTGAATTGAGTTTTGAGCAAATTTTGTGCGAACCTATGCGTAAAAACACAGCGCCATGCATCGCTTATGCAGCCGCTAAAATTCACTCCAGTAATCCAGATGCCACATTAATTATTTCGCCTTCCGATCATTTAATCGTCAACGAACAACGTTTTCAAGAAATCATTTCCACCGCAATTGAGGTTGCCAATGAAAAGAAACACTTAGTGACTTTAGGAATCGAGCCAAGTAGACCTGATACGGGATATGGTTACATTGAATTTGATTTAAGTCGTGGGGTACAAAAAGGACAAGCGACGGAAGTGATTCAATTCCGCGAAAAACCGAATTCGGATACTGCACAACAATTTTTAGATGCTAAAAATTTCTATTGGAATGCGGGGATCTTTGTTTGGCGGTCCGATGTTATCTTGAATGCTTTACACAAATTCCAACCCATGCTTCACGAGATTTTTATGTCAGACACGAGCGCATACGGCACAACGAAAGAAACAGACTTTTTGTACCAAGCATTTGATCAATGTGAAGATATTTCCATCGATTTCGCTGTAATGGAGCATGCTAAAAATGTCTCGGTAGTATTGTCTGATTTCGATTGGAGTGACCTAGGAACTTGGGGGAGTTTAACAGAACACCTTCCAAAGGATAACGAAGCAAATTCGATTATTGGAGACAATGTTTTTGCATTTGACTCAAGTAATTGCTTGGTCAATGTACCAAAAGATAAATTGGTTTTATTGGATGGCTTGAACGATTACATCGTTGTCGAATCAGAACACATGTTAATGATTTTAAAATCATCCAACGAACAACAATTGAAAAACTATTTAAAAGTTCTGGAAACAGAACGTCCAACTTTCTTTCAAAAATAATGGTAAAAATTCGCGACATTGAATTAGGTGATTTTCCACTTTTACTTGCGCCTATGGAGGACGTAAGTGACCCGCCTTTTCGTGCCTTGTGTAAAAAACACGGTGCGGATTTAATGTATACGGAATTTATTTCGTCGGAAGGATTAATCAGAGATGCCGCTAAAAGCGTTCAAAAATTAGACATTTTCGAATACGAACGTCCGATTGGAATTCAAATTTTTGGTTCCGATATCGATAGCATGATTCAATCCGCGGAAATCATCGAAAAAGTGAAACCTGACCTCATCGACATCAATTATGGCTGTCCAGTTAAAAAAGTAGCCTGCAAAGGAGCCGGTGCTGGAATTTTACAAGACATTCCAAAGATGGTTCGCATGACCGAAGCCATTGTCAAAGCGACAAAATTACCGGTAACGGTCAAAACTCGTTTGGGTTGGGATGATGATACAAAATTTGTTGTTGAAACAGCAGAACGTTTGCAAGACATCGGCATTGAAGCCATTTCGATTCACGGGAGAACAAGGAAGCAAATGTACAAAGGAGAAGCAGACTGGACACTCATTGGTCAAGTGAGAAACAATCCCAGAATGCGCATTCCTGTATTTGGAAATGGCGACATCGATACACCGGAAAAAGCGCTTGAATATAAAAACCGTTATGGTGTAGACGGCATCATGATTGGACGAGCAAGCATTGGCTATCCTTGGGTATTTAATGAAATCAAGCATTTCATGGCAACTGGAACGCATTTAGCCGGACCAAGTATTGAAGACCGCGTAGCAGCTTGTCGAGACCACCTTGAGATGAGTATTCGCTGGAAAGGAATGCAGTTAGGGATCAATGAAATGAAGCGTCATTATACGAATTACTTTAAAGGAATTTCCCATTTTAAAGAATTTCGCACCAAGTTGGTTTCTAGTTTTGACTTCGATGAAATTTCTGGAATATTAGATTACATCAAAAACCACGCGGAGGAATTTCAATTCGCGCATCCCAGCGATCATTAAATCAGCTTATTTCGTTGGAAAAGACGCATCACAGGTATGTGTAAACTTCCAAATATTTCATGGCGCGTTACAGAATCTATGCTGAAGAAGTATTTGGTGCCTTTATCGGTCCAAGTGACATGATTATTGAAACTCGGCACTAACTTAGGAACCGAAGCCCCGGAGTAAAATTGATACACATTACCATTTTTGCTCATCTTAAGTAAGGGCGAAAACAGGAAACGGAAGCCATCCCCATCTTGACGGAGCATTCCTTTGTTCATCAACTTATTTAAAAACAATTGACCGTATTCATTCATGGAAATCATGGCAGAATACGTCGGAACTAAAACATCCTTTTCTCGTCGAACTTCTGTCTCATTGAAATCCTCATCCAATACCGTTTCAATGTATTGTTCCTTCACTTTTTGAAGACCCCCTTCCACAAAGCATAAATCACCCGTCCATGCTTTGATGAATTCAACAATCGGGAAACTGTACTTTTTTCCAATTTTCAATAATTGAACATACATGGAGTCTTTCGTATTTTCTCTAAATTCTTCCACATCCAAATGGACATCAATCATGCGTTGCGTACCCTCAGATGAGGCATAACTTAATGCATCCTTTTTTTGCTTGAAATAAAGCGGATTTTTCTTTTTGAGGTAGCTTTTTAATTTAAAACTAGAAGAATCACTATCGTGCGCAAACATCGCTGTTTCGATTCCGAGTGCTTTCAATTTCGACCAATTGGAATAAATGACCAGGTGCTCGTTTTTAAATTGTTTTTGAGCCAAAAATCGTTTCCAATCTTCATGTATTCCCAAATGTTGTGCATTGACAACATGCTCGAGGATGGACCTAAAATCTTTTCCTTTGTAAAAAAGCACATAATCATCTCCATAATGCAAGTAGGACTTATCCTCTAAATTGAAAAAGAATTTCTGGTCGTTAAAACTAGAATCGGAAATTTTCACAAATTTCTTCAATCGTTCAATACCACTCATGATTTTTGAGCTATCACTCAATTTCGCCATTGCCCCCCAATTTCCATCTTCATTGCCGAAGAGGTAAACATTTTGCTTTAAATCAAGGCCATACATTTTTCCTTGACCAAGTAAAAATTCATAGGTAGTGAAATCGCGAACGGCAATTTTATTTTTCTGCAACATTCCATTCGTTTCCTTTGCCAAATCTAGGATGTTCGCTGTTGCGATAAAATCTGCGGTCGGAAGTCGGTCGATGATGCGAGGAGGTGTTGGTTTTTCAAACAAAATGTTCTTTAAAAAAAGAACCAAACCAAGTGCACCAGCAAGCAGAAGAAAAGTACTAATTTTTCGAAACACGCGCCTACGGATTGAAGGTTGTTACAACATAGAGTGAATTGATCAAATCTAATAAATGCTTACCTGTAGTTTCCTCTCCAGTGAACGAATAATGCAAATTAAAGTTTGTTTGTTCGCTTGTTGTTTTACTGGAGGTTAATTCAACTTGACCAGATTTGCCTTTGAGCGTCTGAATGATTTCTTCTTGACGAGGATTTAACACACCCATTGGAAAACGATTCAATGTTTCAGCAATGTCAACATAACCATACATAAATCCACTTTTCTTAGCTGCTTTACATGCATTTCGGGACAATGCTTCGGACCCGTATCCATTGACATGATTGATCGCTAAATCTTCATCATTGGTCAATATGAACAATCCATTTCGATTGATGAAATACATGGGAGCGGCATCTAAAATCGCATTGTCGAATTTCCAATAAGTTCCACAATTTTTAAACTTAGAGGTTAACCGACTCATGTGACGCATCACCATTTCCGGGATATCGGAACGATCAATGGAAAAACCAACCGTAAAAATAGGCATGTCCTCCTCAGCTTCTGCCTCGCGCTCACCGTATTCGAAAGTCTCTTCGTCGTAATAAAATTCGATTTTCTTTGTTTTAATTTTTTTCACACCGTTAAAAGTGCCAAACATGCTGCCTTTGTAGGTTCCAAATAAAGCATCTTTGTTAATGAATTCATTCAATAGTTCTATGGTCAGCACATTCATTGAAATTTGCGCATTTCGCTCATCGCTTAAAATCGGCATGATTACTTTGTATGCCTGCTCATACGCTTGACGCAAATTTACATTATAGGTAAAATAACCGGTACTTGATTCAGGGATGTATTTCAATACATTTTTATCAAATTTGGAATCATTCATTTGTTTGTAAATCGTTCCCAATTCATCTCCATAATTGGCCTGTACCTGAAATTCAACTACATTATTATTCAGAATCAAATCTCCAAGGATCACGTTTCCTGTATATAATTCTTGAATGTCCATGTACAAGGAAGGAAGCACTGTCTGGAAATACCATAAACCTTGGGATTTTTCCAAATTTCTAGAATTGTCCAAATAGAAAGTACCTACCGACTGATGCGTCATTTGTCCGGCAAAACGGTCGTCCGTTGTGACCAAATTGATTTGATCATTAAACAATTCCTTCATCAATCGCTCTAATTCCTTTCCCTGTAAAACCATTTGAACACTGTCACGAAGTTCATAGTAGTTTTTGATGTTTGGGTCTTCTGTTGCCTCTGGATAAGAATTTTCTTCGATGGGCTCCTCTAAGACAAATTCTTCCTCATTTAATACTTCTTCCTCTTCTTCAAATTCGAATTCATCATATAATTCGTAAGGCATCTCATTTCCACGTTCAAACCACAAGGAATCAGTAATTTGATCGATGTAATCCATCGTTGGTTCAATTCGAACCAAAATCGCACTATTTCCTTTAATAATCAGGTTATTAAAAAACGTTCCGTACGTCTCTAAACCGGGAAAGCCCATGTCTAACTTTTGAAAATCATCAAAAACTTCAAAAAGTTGAGCCTTGTTTTTCACACCGAAAGTAAAACCTGATATCTCATTTTGGTATGATTTACCATAAAATAAATTCAAGCGCTGATCAAAATCAATGCCTGCATCCTTCAATGTCTTTCCGGAGGTAGAACCATCAAATAATTCCTGATGAACCTCCTCCATGAATTCATAATTCACTAAGTCATCCATAGAGATTTTCTGTAGTAAATTGATGTTGTTGATGCTAAATACCGTTACAGCATCTTTTGGGATAAACATTTCTGATTTCTGACCAAGCAACAAGGTGCTTGAGAACAATGAAATAGAGTAAATAAGTGCGTTTTTCACAGGCGATTTTCAAATGAAATATTAAGCGAATTTAATCATAATCTCGTTAGTTTTTCGTTGAGATTAAATAGATGGTGTTTTCAAGTAAATCTTGATTTTCTTTTACACTGTAAGTACTTGATTTCATCATCACCGCTTGTTTATTTTTACTAAGCGTTCCTAGCGGATTATCGAATCGATCTATTTGTCGATCAAAACGGGAAATCGTAGTATAGGAACCCTCTTTTAATAATTCAAGTTCATTCGATTTAAAGGCTTTCATCTTTGCGCGTGCAAATGCCGGAATGGAGCGTTTTAATTTATTTCCATCCCAAGTAATCCAAATTTCATCTGCTTCAGGACCTAGTTTTTCTTTGGAAACAGCCTCAATTGCGTTGGCTAAACCAGATTGTAAGGCCATGATGCTCGTGAAGTCACAAGAGAACTTTAAGATAAAATCCGTGTAATTTTCCTCAATTACCACATTAGATATTCCTGTTTGCGCATCAAGAATCCGGGCAAAATCACCCACTTTTGAACTAATTTCTTGAATGCTCGGCACTTTTTTTCCATCAATGGTATCCAAGGCTAAAATGGAATTTACTTTTACCTTACTGGATGACAAATTTATTTTGTAGCGCAGGGTACCTGATCCATCATTATGAATGGTTAAATCATCCGATATTTCAATGCAAGAAACCAAGGATAAAAACAAAACGAAGAGTACAACAATTTTTTTCACGAGCGCATCAAATCAAATGTAATGCCAAAATTAATCAAATAGATTTGTTTGACGTTTGCTATCATCGATAAATTCTTTGTGAATTTCAGGTTTATCGGCTTGATTTGAGGAGATTAAGCGTTTATTAACGGAATGAGCCACTAATTTCTCGGAAGCAATGCGTTTGGAGAGGTCCCATTGGAAGTTTCCACTCAACCAATCACTTTCCAATTCAGGACTTAAAACCAAAGGCATGCGTTTTTTCACATTGTGTATTTCTGCCATCAATTCATTGGCTTCACAGGTTACAATCGTAAAGGTATGTTCTAGTGATTGAGAATGTGGATTCATCCAAGTATCATACATGCCTGCAAGCGAAAAAAGTGCTTGATCTTTGCAGCGGATAAAGTAAGGTATTCTATTTTTTCCTTGATGCTGCCAGTCGAAAAAACCGGTGGAAGGAACTAAGCAATGCTGCCGATTCCACAAATGCTTAAAGGAACTGCGTTCGTCCAGGGTTTCAATGCGTGCATTCAGCGTTTTATTGGATACATCCAGGCGATTTTGACCTTTAAACCAAAACGGCACGAGTCCCCAATTCATGAGTTGAATTTCTGGATTCGTTGTAACAATTCGCCAGTTGGGGTGGTCAAATCCTGATGCGTAAAACGTAGGTTTATCGGGCAACAACTCAGGCACGACCTTTTGGTAACGTTTCGCTAAGTCGATGTTGACAGAGGTGGAAGAATTCGCGTAACACATAAGCAAGATTGTTACGTAAAGGTATAAAACATGTTGTAATCCGATTCAAAAAAAAAGCCACTCTTGCGAGTGGCCATATAGAGTCGTCTCCAGCTATCCGAATGAATCGGGAAGTAGGAAACGGGAAAGAGCCCGAAGGCTCTTATAAATCCTACATCATCCCCGGCATTCCACCACCCATTCCTGCCATGGCAGCTGCTGGGTTAGCTTCTTCCGGTTGATCTGCGATCACGCATTCTGTTGTCAACAACATAGCGGCAATAGACGCTGCGTTTTCAACGGCAATACGTGTAACTTTCGTCGGATCGATGACACCAGCTTTGTACAATGGCTCGAATTTCTCTGTACGCGCATTGTAACCAAAGTCATCTTTTCCTTCGCGTACTTTTTGAACAATGATTGCTCCTTCACCGCCTGCATTCGCAATGATTTGACGCAATGGCTCTTCTGCCGCACGTTTCACAATCGCAATACCTGTTGTTTCGTCCTCGTTCGCTCCTTTCAATTTATCCAAGGTTTCAATCGCACGAATCAAAGCGACACCTCCACCTGGAACAATTCCTTCTTCCACGGCTGCACGTGTTGCTGCTAAAGCATCGTCCACTCGGTCTTTTTTCTCTTTCATCTCTACTTCCGTCGGTGCTCCAACGTAAAGTACTGCCACACCGCCAGCCAATTTAGCCAAACGCTCTTGTAATTTCTCACGGTCGTAATCAGAAGTAGTCGATTCAATTTGAGAACGGATTTGTCCAACTCGCGACTGAATGTCTGCTTTCTTTCCTTTACCATTGATGATCGTTGTGTTGTCTTTATCGATTTCAATTTTCGCTGCAGAACCCAACATGTCCATCGTTACGTTTTCCAAGGTCATTCCACGTTCTTCCGAAATCACTTGTCCACCTGTTAGGATGGCGATATCTTCCAACATTGCTTTTCTTCGGTCACCGAAACCTGGCGCTTTCACAGCAGCCACTTTCAACGAACCACGTAAGCGATTCACCACAAGTGTTCCCAATGCCTCACCGTCTACATCTTCTGCGATGATCAATAATCCTTTTCCTGCTTGAACAACTGGTTCCAAAATTGGAAGCAATTCTTTCATGCTTGAAATTTTCTTCTCGCTGATGAGGATCAATGGATTCTCCATTTCCGTCACCATTTTCTCAGCGTTTGTTACGAAGTATGGGGATAAGTATCCACGATCGAATTGCATACCTTCAACCGTTTTCACTTCTGTTTCAGTTCCTTTTGCTTCTTCCACTGTAATTACTCCGTCGTTGCCCACTACTTTCATGGCTTCAGCGATCAATTTACCGATGGTTTCGTCGTTGTTGGCAGAAATGGTCGCAATTTGTTGGATTTTGCTGTTATCAGAACCAACTTCTTTGGAGATTTTCTTCAAGTTCTTTACTACTTCAGCTACTGCTTTATCGATTCCACGTTTTAAGTCCATTGGATTGGCTCCAGCAGCAACGTTTTTCAATCCAGCACTTACAATTGCTTGTGCCAAAACGGTTGCAGTTGTTGTTCCATCTCCAGCAATGTCTGCTGTTTTAGAAGCTACTTCTTTCACCATTTGAGCGCCCATATTTTCGATGGGATCTTTCAATTCAATTTCTTTCGCTACCGTTACACCATCTTTTGTAATTTGAGGTGCTCCGAATTTTTTACCGATCACAACGTTACGTCCTTTTGGACCTAATGTCACTTTCACTGCGTCTGCCAAAGCATCCACTCCTCTTTTTAATTTCTCACGTGCTTCTACGTCGAAATAAATATCTTTTGCCATTTTTTTTTACGTTTGAATGATTAATTAAAAAATTCCATAAATATCAGATTCTCTCATGATCAGGTAGTTTGTACCATCGATTTTGATTTCCGTACCAGCATATTGCCCGTACAAAACAGAATCACCAACTTTTACTGACATTGGCTCATCAATTTTTCCGGAACCAGCTGCTACAACAATTCCGCGCAATGGTTTTTCTTTTGCTGTGTCTGGAATAAAGATTCCACTTGCTGTTTTTTGCTCTGCTGGCGCAGGTTCTACCAGAACTCTGTCTGCCAAAGGTTTAAAATTTACTGACATTGTTTATTATTTTTGATTGAAATTTCACCAATATTATGCCACGGGAAGAAAGTGGACATTTTTTCGCTTTTAAACAAAAAAAATGTCAGCATGCGTGACATACTGACATTTCTGGTTTTATAAAACACTAATTATTTTTTTCCTTGTGCAGGCGCTTGTCCCTGACCTTGGCCTTGACCTTGTTGTGTTTGTTGAGGAGCTGCTGCTTTTGGTGCTTTTGGTTGACGAATGGTCATCATTAAACTCACTACAACAATGGTTGCCGCTAAACCCCACGTTAATTTATCAATCAACTCGTTGGTTTTTTGAACACCACCCAATTGAGATGGAGATCCAAAATCTGAGCTTAAGCCTCCACCTTTAGGGTTTTGAACGTAAACAACTAAAATCAGCAAAATACTTGCTGCAATGATGATAATCGACAATAATAAATCCATGATTAAGAATTAAGTTTTCTCTTTAAATTTCTAATTTGGCTTGCAAAGAAACTCTTTTTTTCTGGAAAAATCAAAATTAATTGCTCATAAACGTGAATTGCCTTGTTAATATTTCCTTGCAAGGCAAATACTTGTGCTAGGGTTTCACTTACAGGCATCTTGTTTTCATCCACGCTCTCCTTTGCCTTTTTTGCTGGAGAAAAGAATTCTTTCTTTGGTTTTTCGAACTGATAAAAGGTTGGCTTCGGCTCTTCTTTCATTGGTTCTTCGATTCGCTCGCCTTGTACATTTCCAATTTTCAACCAATCTGTAAACGATTTTGGTTCAGCTTCAGTTGAATTTTGCTTGTTTTCCAGTACCGTTCGTCCAGTTTCCTCCGTAACTGCTGTGTTATCAGCCTTGACATGTTCTCGCTCCTCTTCCACTTCTTCTGCTGCACCTGGATAAGCGATTTGCAAATACGAAGAAGATATAACTGCAGATTGAATCATTGCATCTACTTCATCCATTTCCTCGTCGACTTCGTGTGGATGTGGGATGTTCAAAGCACTTTCTTCCTCTTCCTCATTCGCAAACTCCCTAACTTCTTGAAACACTTCGTCCGGTACATGTGCTGATTTTGCGAGTGGCTCAATTAAGGTTTCGAGTTCCTCCACTTCTTCCTCGGTTTCCAACGGTACTTCTTCCGTGCGTACAGAGATTTCCTCTGTCAATGGGATAACCGGAACAATCAATTGGACTTCTTTCTCTGGAGGAGGTTCTTTCGTTAATTCCTGAGGACTTTCCTCTACTTCTTGAATGACTTCCTTAGTCGAAACGGAAGATTGAGTCACTAACAACTCATATAAAAGCGCGCGATTTGGAATTTGATACGCGTATTTTTCCAATTGAGAACTCAAGCGTAAATCGCGGTCATTCGCCAAAGATTTTAAGTACAAAGTGGTAATACTCGATGCATATGGATATAGATCCATCAATTCCTTCAACTCATTTAATTGCCGAGTGGAACAGGTAGATGTATCACGCATCTGTTGGTGAATGGATTCGCTGCTTAACATCACCAATTACTTAAAAGTTTCGTTATTAGGTCCTGCACCATTTGCTCGGAAATGTCTTCAAATAATTTCGTTTCTACCTCTGAAAGGTTCGTGCCCGAATTAAAATCCGCAAATCGGGTCGAGGTCATGGACCACTGTTCTTCCTTCGGCTTGGTGATGTTTATGGTCATCACAACCGTCATAGTCAATCTATTTTGAGAGGCACTATTGTTTCCTTGCACAGCCAGTGGCATTACCGTGTATTGGGTAATTTTCCCTTCCATGTTGACTTCCCCTTTTCCAAAACTAGTATTCAATAGTAATGGCGTGTTATTTTGGATACCATCTTTCATTTTTTCAGAAAGTAAAGCGGCAAAATTCAGCGGACAAGTAGCTGCCTCAAGTTCCAGTGTTTTCAGCGTGAAGGTCTTCCACTCCTCCGGCATTCCACCGGTATCTTTGAATGAAAAACTACTCGGCCAGCAAGCACTTAATCCAATTGCTACGAAAATGAATAAGACATATTTCATTTATTCTCCGAGTTGGTATTCTTTAATTTTGCGGTAAAGTGTTCGTTCAGAAATCCCCAATTCAAGTGCCGCATACTTGCGTTTTCCTCGGTGTTTTTCCAATGCTTTCTGAATCAATTCTTTTTCGCGATCTTCCAAAGATAAGGATTCTTCAATTTCTTCATGCACTTCAAATGTTTCTGGCAAGACGGGATAATTCGTGTGTGTTTCATTCGACTGACCAGAAGGAAGTATTCTTGTAGATACGGGAATGTCCTCGTATACGTCTTGGTAAATTCGGTTCACTATCGCCGCTTGATCTTGATTCAGGGATGCTCCTGCTCCATTATTCACCACCTCCAAGACAAGTTTTTTTAATTCGGTTAAGTCTTTTTTCATGTCGAATAGAAACTTATACATCAACTCGCGTTCAGAAATGGATTCTTGGGTTTGATCGTTCTTCACCAAAAAACTTGATTTTTCAGTGATTGGTTGAAGGTATGAAGATAAGATCATGCCATCTATTTCACGTGCCGTCTCAATTACAGACAATTGTTCAACCAAGTTTTTCAGCTGCCGAATGTTTCCAGGCCATGGATATTGTTGAATCAGGTGCACCGCTTCTTCAGTTAGTTTAATGGCGGGCATCCTGTATTTCTCCGCGAAATCGTTCGCAAATTTTCGAAACAACAGATGGACGTCTTCTTGTCGGTTTCTTAACGCTGGAAGTTGAATTGGAACCGTACTTAAACGGTAAAATAAGTCCTCTCGAAATTTCCCTGAATGAATGGCTTGCTGCATGTTTTCATTGGTCGCAGCTA
>Ga0208592_1000109_pt1 | contig 24422 bp, 24 predicted proteins | sample LakMenE18May10ns_FD_150712 | JGI IMG/M metagenome (GOLD analysis project Ga0208592, IMG submission 150712) | Freshwater microbial communities from Lake Mendota, WI - 18MAY2010 deep hole epilimnion ns (SPAdes) | ecosystem: Environmental > Aquatic > Freshwater > Lentic | place: Lake Mendota...
CGCGCAGACGATGTTGTGCTGCACTTCTTTGTCACAACAACCCACCACTGGCTGCTGTTTTTCACCAATAAAGGCAGGGTGTATCGAGCAAAGGCTTACGAGGTGCAAGAAGCAGGACGTGACGCCAAGGGTCAGCACGTAGCTAACTTGCTTGCCTTACAACCAGATGAGCAGATTGCATCCATCTTGGACATTCGTGATTACAACCGAGCCCCTTACTTGGTTCTTGCAACCAAGAGTGGTTTGGTCAAAAAGACTGCTCTCGAGTCATACGACACCCCAAGATCAGGCGGAATCATCGCCATCAAACTAAGAGGCGAGGACGAAGTAATCTCGGCGATGCTTGTCTCAGAATCTGATGATCTTCTTCTGGTCTCTCGAAAAGGAATGTCCATCAGATTCTCAGCCTCTGATGAATCGCTTCGCCCCATGGGTAGAGATACTTCAGGAAATATTGGTATGAACTTTAGAAAAGGCGATGAGCTCTTATCAGCAACTGTCATTAATGACATTGCTGATTCCTACGTTTTTATAGCCACCGAAGGTGGCTATGCCAAGAGAAGTGCGGTGGATCAGTACCGCCCACAAAACCGAGGTGGGTTGGGCATCAAGGTGGCCAAACTAGAGGAAAAACGTGGTGATTTGGTAGGTGCGATCATCTGTTCCGAAGATGACGAGGTGCTAGTTGTGCTCTCTAGCGGTAAAGTTGTCAGGTCAGCTGTTAGTGAGGTCCCGGCCAAAGGTCGAGACACCATGGGAGTGGTGTTTGCCAGATTTAATGAAGCAGACTCAGTAATCGGACTCGCCAGAAACTCAGAGCGCAACTTGGAAGGTGCAATAGAGAATGAGTGACGCCCCAGCAAGAAAATTCAAACTAGGTTCAATGCCAAAGCTCAAGCTAAAGCCAAGAACCAAGAAGGCTAAGTCCCCCAAGGAAAAAAGCAACCAGAACCAAGTTGAGTTGAGCCTAGTTCGAATTGGTGTTTGGTCCGCCGTTAAGGCAGGACTTTTTATTACCATTGCCGCAGGTATTGCCACCATGGCGGGTTTTTTCACCCTCTGGTTGGTAGTTGGGCAACTTGGACTACTTAGCTCCCTAAACACTCTTCTAGGAGCGGTATTTGGCGAAGGTGTTTTGGACATTGAGCAGCAACTTTCACTTCCAAGAGTGATGTCTTTTGCAACCGCGGTGTCTTTGTTCAACATTCTGGTTGGAACGACCTTGGCTGCTTTGTATGCCATGATCTTCAACGTTATTGGAAAAATAACCGGCGGTATTGCCGTTAGCTTCACAAGAAACTAAAGCAAGTATTCACTGGTTTTTCTTGGGTTTGAGCATTTATTTTGGATGTATTAGACTCGGAAAAGCTCTAGGGGCCTATAGCTCAGGTGGTTAGAGCGCTTCACTGATAATGAAGAGGTCGGAGGTTCAAGTCCTCCTAGGCCCACCAGAGAGCATCTCTTCACTAGAAGTGATGATTTCAGTAAAGAAACACCAGATCTAAAGATCCGGGGACTTAGCTCAGTTGGTAGAGCACCTGCTTTGCAAGCAGGGGGTCAGGGGTTCGACCCCCCTAGTCTCCACGAAGTAAGAAACTCCCTTGTGTTTGCAGGGGATTTTTTTATTTGTGTGGAGAAATAGACTGATTTATAGTCTGATCTCCATCTTCGGGGATGAGTGATTTGCTAAAATCTTGCAATCAGGGGGAGCGATGAAAATATTTTTTGAGAGAGCTAAAAACATAATCAGCAATGCTTATTTTTGGCAAAGACTACTTGTCTTCCTAGCCCTGGCATTTGCATTTGGGCTAACGACACGAATTGAGCCATTTGGTATTGCCCTCCTATTTTTTTTGGCGACCATCCTGTCAGCCCTTTGGCTAGTTGCTGAACTGTTCCGAAAAAAGAATTCGCCAGTACTTGGCAAAAAGCCTATGAAGTCTTGGTGGGTAAGGCTGATTGCAATAGCAACAATCGCACCACTTATTGGAATCTCTGGCCTCGCAATAGGTGTGACCGCAAGTCTTGCAATCAACCCTTTCTCTGTTGAAGAAATAGCTGCAATTGAGGCACGTGAGGAAGCAGAGCTCAAAAGAGAACAGGAACGAAAGGCAGCGGAGGAGCTTCGCAAGGCAGAGAAGGCAAAGTTTGACGCCGACAAAGCTGCTGCAGAGAAAGCTGCGGCCGAGGAGCAGGCCAAACGTGAGGCAGCAGAGAAAGCTGCGGCCGAGGAGCAGGCCAAACGTGAAGCCGAGAAAAAGGCTGCTGACGAGAGAGCTAAGGCTGAGTCAGAAAAGAAGGAGACTACTGAAGCCACGGATAATCAAGATACAGCGCAGGATTCAACCGTGGACTGGGCTAGAATCAACAAACTTAAAGACTCAGCCCCTTTACTTTACGCAACAGAGTTCTGCGGTCAGACGCTTTTGCTCTTGGGCGTCAGCATCTATGATTTTGTTTCTCCATCCGATGAGGGGACGGCCCTCTTTATATCCACAAAATCCGGCTACAACGTAGACGGGAACATGGTCTATTCCTGCATTTCTGACCAATTGAATTTCAGCCAGGCACTAAGGGCCAATGTCGGCACCACTACAGCCCTAGCTGGAACAAAGACTTGGTCAGAAAACCGCATGGACTTCCAATGGACTTACCATCCAAACAATGGAATCAATATGTCCATAATTCGTGAAAGAGAATGCTTTTTGATTTTCTGCAACTAGTGCCTTCCCGAACATAGTCTTATTTGTAGTCTGAAAATACACATAGGACCTCTACAGCCCACGTATTTACTAGGCACGCCAGGACCCCCAGTTCCCACGAAGTAGAAAACTCCTCCTAGAAATAGGCGGAGTATTTTCTTCTTTACTAATACATTTTCATTCTCTGGGGTTTCAATTCACAAATCTGGTAATGAAGCCGCACTGTCACTAAGATTGTGGTGTCCACGATAAATACGTTTCTCACCTGAGACGCTGGCGTTTGTAGCTCAACGGATAGAGCATCTGACTACGGATCAGAAGGTTGGGGGTTCGAGTCCCTCCAAGCGCACCATAAAAGGCCAGACAAACCCTAGTCTTTTATCTTTGGTAGCCTGTCCTAACTCATGAGCCTTCAGCCTCACCAATCGAAGAACACGAACCCCACTTATTGTAGCGAGAACCTGGGTTTTTCACCTCGCAAGATTCACCTCATTCACAACGACAATTACCAGCGGCAATTGCTTATGTTGGCGTTATCAAGTCCGGGGCCCAGGCAGATTTTCTAGTGTTTGGAAAGTTTGCAGCTTTGCCAATTTGAACTGTCAGGCCAGAAGTTGATTTGGGAATGTTGCTTGTTACTTCGACTTTTTAGGGCAAACTATGTAGTGTCATGACTTCAAACATAGGCCTAATACCGGCATCCGGCACAGCATCTAGAATGCGGGGACTCCCAAAGTTTCTATTACCCTACGAAAACTCTGTAAAGACGCTTCTGGAGCGGCACGTGGAGATGTTAAAACCATTCGTAGAAAGGATATTGATCCCCACGCGACCGGAAAACCTTGAACTAATCGACCGATTAAGGTTTCCATCGTTCGTGGAGTTGGTTGAGTTGACTACTTCGACAATGTCCGAAACTGTGAATCTAACCTTGAAAAATCAGGAATTTGATTTGTGTTTCGTGGGTATGCCTGACACCTACTATTTGGGCCAAGACCCTTATAAGGAATTGTTCAATCTCGAGGGGGATGTTCGCCTCGCTTGCTGGCCAACAGCACCAAGTCAGGTTGGAAACGTTGGATCAGTTGATCTTGTTCAGGGGCGGGTTAGGCAAGTTCAGGACAAAAACCCCGAATTGGACTTCGGGAGACACTGGGGTGCTATCGCATTCAATAAGAAGGCCTTGAACTACTTAGATTCAGACACCGCGCATGTGGGTTTCATCGTAAACCCAAGCATCGAAGCTGGCTTAAGCGTTAAGGCCCAAGACATTGACGGTGAGTATGTTGACTGTGGCACCTTCAGTGAATACAGGAGGCTACTGTCGCTGCTTGGTTAGTTTTTTAGTGAGCTCTCGGGCAAGGATAAGTCGGCCTCGAGCTTCTAGGAGAAAAGCGATTACTTGGGATTTCTCGGAGAGATATCCATTCCTTAGCAAGCATAATCCGGAGAGAAATATGCTTTTGGACACTCTGAAACGACGGCCATTATTCGCATTTGGGACTTTACCCTTCCAATTCCATGTGCCTATAGTCAGGGGGTTATCGGTCTGAAAACTTACGACTTTACCTTCGAGTAGTACCCGCTGAAGCAGGTACGTGTCAAGCCAGTCAAAACTTTGGCGAGGGAAAGTGGCCTTGAGGTAATCCGTCTTCCAAAGGCCAAAAATCCACGATGGTTGGGCGTAGATAAAAGAAGTGAACCGGTTGTCTCGACTCACCGTAACTGGCATCTCTCCCTCGGACTTGGGACCAGCCCAGCGGAGTGGTTGAAGGAAACACTCCTGGGAGAAAAATGGAATCACCGCAAGGTTTGCACTTTCCTTTTCAAGTATCAGCACCGCTTCTTTCAAAACGGTTTCAGAGATTTGATCATCAAAGCAGTGCCAGTGAAAGTAGTCACCCGTTGCATTTTCTACCAGAAAACGGAAATTTCCATACAAACCTAGATTTCTCGGCTGGCAACTGACCTTAACTCTCGGGTCTAAGGACTCCAAGGCCAGGTATTCAGACTCTTGTCCCCCGGGCTCATTTATTGATATGTGAATCACTGAAGGGCTCTTGAACTTGATGATCTCATGAAGAACTTCTTCTGCAAGCGCCACCCCGGAAAGTAAGGGTATCCCAATTTCGACACGCATAAAAATTTGGCCCCTTCTCTCCCTGCGGCGACTTCATTAACGAGCCTATTGTGTCAACCCAAAAGCGAAGTGAAGCCTCTTCGGTGCTGGGCTTTATACAAGGCCCTAGGCTCCATTCTGTCCAAGGCACCAAATATGGTGGTTTTTTCTAGCTCAACGGATAGAGCATCTGACTACGGATCAGAAGGTTGGGGGTTCGAGTCCCTCCGAGCGCGCAATGAATCACCATGAACACGGTGCTTCTTGAAAAATCCAAACACAACCGCTTTTTCACAAAGATGATAAATTGCGAACGCGATTGCAGTATAAATGTTGAAAACCTATTTTGTAGGCAATACCCTACCGCTCAAAAAGCTACCTGCAAAGTAGGTAACAAGCATTACAGGAACCTCCCACATTGGTGAAATGAACCTTGCTAGCGAGGGGAGATGTGAAACCCTTACAGCCCTAGCTTCCTTAACGGACTCCCATCGCCTGCTGTAGGTCAATGAAGTGGAGTGCCAGCGGTGGCTTGAGGTAATTGCATCTATAAAAACCGATCTACCTATTTTGGAAAGATTCAAAAACAAGTCGAAGTCAAACGCAAACTCGTACTTCTGTGAAAGACCACCAACCTTCTCGAAAGCATCCCTTCTGAAAACGGCACTCGGCTGAGGGATTAATTGTGGACCAAACCTGAGAAGAGGAACTGCCCATGGCCCAGTTCTTTTGACCAGAACATCATTACCATCAGAATCAATATATTGGCAATGACCAAACACTAGCACGGGCTTTTCAGCCCCTTCCAGAGCGGCGACTGACTTAACAAGGGAGTCGGGGGAAAGAAGATCATCGTCTCCCACCCAAGTTATAAACTCAATCTCTTTTGGGAGGGCGCTAAATCCCTGGTTTATTTTTCCTGGAAGCGATGGCCTATCTTCGTCCAAGTAAAGGTCAATAAGCCCAGACTCCAAGAACACTTTGCCATTGAAGCCTTCTCGTCCAACAAGAACAACATACGCTTTCCCAGCCCGCCTAATAGACCTAAGGGTGCTTTCAATGTATTGAGGCCGCTGACCAATTGTTGGAACAACAACTCCGACTAAAGACATTTACCAATAATAACAGCGGGTGTGTTTGCTGGTGCTAACGAAACCAACCGCAAACCCACAAGGAGCAAAACACTCTTGGCTAACGAAGAATGCACCTTGGAAACCCCTAACCAGCTGGGGATTGTGTGGATCAATCTTCTTATCAAGCCCTAATTGGGCAATTAATACATACAACGATTTACTTAGCGCAGGGGAATCACCGTCAAAAATCTGGAGTATTCTTACACCGTGAATAACAGAGCGTCAGTGTCTTACATGGTGCTTGCATATCGTGATCCTAGATTACTTAGTCAGCTAACGGACTGGCTGTCACGAGGGTCATCCTCGATTGTTGTTCACGTAGACCAAGACGTAGATCAAAAACCCTTTACTGATCTTGCGAATCCAAAAGCCAAATTTGTCGCCACCAGATTTAGCTGCCCCTGGGGTACCTGGGGAAGAGTTGCCGCATCTTTGGAAATGTTACGAGAGGCCGTTGACTCTGGCTCTACTCACATTGCCCTGCTGAGTGAAGATACTTTCCCTCTACATGACCCCGAGTCAATTCCTTCACTATTGGAGAAAAATTGGGGGGGGGTATGGATGGATGGCGAACGTATGGGATCACACCACAAGCCAATTACAAGGTTGTCTCAAATAAGATATTTCCGCGGTGATCCACGAAAACAAAGCATTGTAAAAAAAGTCTTACACGGACTTCCGCTTGCCTACAAGAATGTAGATTACAGGAGACACTTAGGAGATGCCATCCCTTGGGCCGGCGACAGTTGGTGGATTTTAACCAATACGACAGCTAGAAAAGTCTTAGATTACGCCAACTCAAACCCAGATGTAGTTAAGTTCTTTTCGAAATCTTGGATTCCAGATGAGCACTTCTTCCAGACGGCAGTAGCTTTAGTAGACCCCGGTGTCGAGTTTAGAGGAACTCCCATTTTGGCTGACTGGTCGAGCAGGAAATCGCAATTCCCTCCATATTTTTTTGATACCAGCTCAATCGAGGAGCTTCGGAAAGGCAAGGCAAACTTCCTTTTTGCTCGCAAGTTAGAAAAGGTAGAACAGAAAATGACTGAGGAAATATATAAAATCTGGGAGAACGACTGACTCAGTATTTTTATGGAGACAGGTTTCTTAGTAGCGCTCGTGGCGCAACACCTCAACGTCTGTCACCCACACGCTAATCGCGTAGTTAGGAAAGTAGTCGGCCTGCAACCTTTCAATAATTCTTGACAGGATGGCGTCATCGGTGACAACCTCGAGGCGAATGTTGCCTCCTTCTAAATCTGCATTTCTTTGATTCCTAGGACCCGTGCCATGGGCATCGGTGATGGTATATCCTTTAGCTCCCAGCGAAAGTAGATCCTTGATGAGTCTTGACTCCAGTGCCCCTTCACAAACCACCGTGAGCAATTTTCTTTTGGTAAACATCAAATAACCAAACCTTCCATAAATTGACCAATTGCAAACATGATTGGTATTCCAAAAATCAAATTAAATGGGAAAGTAATCGCAAGCGAGGCCGTTAGGTAAATCCCAGGACTTGCCTCTGGCAATGCAAGTCTTACAGCAGCCGGCGCTGCGATATATGAAGCAGAAGCTGCAAGGACGCCCAAGATGACGCTTCCTCCAAGGCTAAGGCCTGTTAACTCACCAGCCAAGACCCCAAGCGATCCAGAAAGAATCGGGAACCCAATACTAAACAAGACCAGTCCGAAACCAGCTTTTTTGACATCGGGTAATCGTCTTCCTGCAACAATTCCCATCTCCAAAAGAAACAGTGCCAATACACCAGTGAATAGCCCACCAAATAGTGGCTCTATTCTTTGGTAACCGCCAGCACCAGTCAATAAACCCAAAACCAAACCCCCAGCAAGCAAGACTATAGATCTGGAAGTAACGATCTCTCTCAAGGATTCTCCCCAATTCAAACCACGGTTGAGTCCCCTAGAAGCCAAGAGCAAACCCACCACTATGCCAGGAACTTCTAAAATTGCTAACAACGTAGTCACGTAGCCTTCGTAAGAAATGCTTTGTGATTCAACAAAAATCAATGCCGCAGAAAAAGTGACTAGTGAAGTAGAACCGTAGTGAGCTGCCAGAGCACCTTTGTTAATTGTGTCTAGTTTTGTCAGTGTTCCCAGAAGAATAAATGCAAGTAAGGGAATCAGAACACCTAAAGCAAGTGTTCCCACAATTGGGAGCCAAACTTCTTGGATGTTTGCCTCAGAAAGGGCAACACCACCCTTGATACCGATACCAAGCAAAAGGTATATAGAAAGTCCTTGATAGACAGCCTCGGGAAGTCGAAGGTCAGATTTAATGGCTACTGCCAAAAGTCCCAAAAGAAATGCAAGAACCGGAGCTGAAGTGGCATTTGTCAGCGCGGCTTCAAGAAACATTGTATTTAGTTTCCAACGCTGGTGGATATATAGAAATCGACAGTCTCAGCAAGCTTTTCTTCAAAGTTGCCATGTTTGGGTGACCAACCAAGTTCGGCTTCGGTAGCAGACGCATCAATTGCGTACCTAAGGTCATGACCTGGCCTGTCTTTAATGAACTCAATGAAATCTTCAGGCTTACCCATAATTTTTAGAAGGGCCCGAACCACTTCTAGGTTAGATCTCTGGTTATCTGCTCCAAGCAGATAAGTCTCGCCAATAACACCATTATCCAAAACAGCCCAAACTCCGTCGTTGTGGTCATCAACGTGTATCCAGTCACGAACATTTGCACCGTTTCCATAAAGCTCTGGCTTAGATTCACTTGCAATGAGCTTGATCATGCGAGGGATGAGTTTTTCCTCATGCTGATACGGGCCAAAGTTGTTGCTGCAATTTGAAATAGTTGCTCTCAGCCCAAACGATCGAACCCAAGCGCGCACCAGGTGATCGCTCGAGGCTTTTGAGGCAGAGTATGGCGACGAGGGATTGTATGGTGTTTCCCGAGTGAATTTCTCACTTCCCTCCAAAGGAAGATCCCCAAATACCTCATCAGTTGAAACGTGATGGAATCTAACATCGTGTTTCACACAGGCCTGAATCAGTTCAAAAGTTCCAATGAAGTTAGTATCAATAAAGGGTCTTGGAGACTTCAGGGAATTATCATTGTGGCTTTCAGCTGCAAAGTGGACCACGACATCCGCCTTGGGAACAAGAGAATCCACAATCTTTGGATCGCAAATGTTGCCTTGGACAAATTCAAATTTTCCCTCAAGGCCGTTTAGGTTTGAAAGCCTTCCAGCGTAGGTAAGGGCGTCTAGGACAATTACTTCAACACTTGGTCTAAGCGACAAAGTTCGACGAACGAAGTTTGAGCCAATGAATCCCGCTCCACCAGTGACTAAAAGTCTCAAAACTTCTCCCAATCCTCTGTAATAGGCTATCAGCAGACAGATTGCGGCCTTTAGAGGTCGGTTACCATTGTGAGCAAAAGCTAGGGAGAATCATGAAGGGTATTGTTCTCGCAGGCGGCTCTGGGACAAGACTTTACCCACTAACAATTGCTAACTCCAAGCAACTTATGCCGGTGTATGACAAACCGATGATTTACTACCCGCTCAGCACACTTATGCTGGCCGGAATCAAAGACATTCTTGTAATTACCACTCCACATGAAGCTGACCAGTTCAAAAGGCTTCTCAAAGACGGTTCTCAATGGGGAATCAGCATTTCTTATGCCGAACAACTAGAACCCAAAGGTTTAGCTGATGCATTCATAATTGGTGAAGAATTCATCAAAGGTGAAAATGTCGCTCTAATACTCGGGGACAACATTTTCTACGGAGCAGGTCTTGGAAAAACTCTTAGTCGAATGAACGACCGCAGCGGTGCCACAGTTTTTGCTCACCGCGTTAATAACCCTCAGGACTACGGCGTTATTGAATTTGACTCTTCTGGCAAGGTTCTATCAATTCAAGAAAAGCCTACAAGGCCAAAAAGCAAGTACGTAATTCCTGGACTGTACTTTTACGACAAGAATGTGTCTGACTTCGCTAAGTCATTAAAACCATCATCAAGAGGTGAGATTGAAATTTCTGATCTCAACAAGCTGTATCTTGAAGCCGGGGAACTGCAAGTCGAGACTCTAGATCGTGGAACTGCCTGGTTAGACACCGGAAGCATTGATTCGCTTCATGAAGCAGCAGAGTTCGTGAAAGTTATAGAGCACCGACAGGGAACCAAGATTTCTGTTCCAGAAGAAATTGCTTGGAGATTGGGTTACATAAACGACGAGAAGCTAAAGCTAGAGGCTGACAAGTTCATTAAGTCTGGCTACGGAAAGTACCTGCACGACCTGCTTGATTAGTTTCCCTGCTAGAGCTTTCCCAAAACTTCAGTTTTTGCTAATTGCCACCGCTCACGCCACTCGCCAATTGGCTCAACAAATTGATTGGAATTATCCAAAACACTAAATGCCGGCCGCTTAGCCGCTGTAACAAACTCGTCCGTTGATACCGGTTCTACTTCGTAGGCACCTACTACTTCTTTTGCAAATTCAAACCAACTTGCTTTGCCAGACGCCACGGCATGAACAATTTTGGGTTGGCTCGATAGCTTGGAGAAAGCAAAAACCTGCGCGGCTAAATCCTTGGTCCAAGTCGGCTGACCGAATTGATCGTTCACAACTCGCAAATTCTCACCTTTGGATGCCTTATCATTTATCACCTTGGGGAAGCATCTCCCATGCGCCCCATAAAGCCAAGCTGTTCGAAAGATTGTGTAGCTGGCGCCTGAGTTCTCAATTAGCTCTTCTCCAATGACTTTTGAACGACCGTAGGCTCCCTGGGGATTTCGAGGATGATTGGTTTTGTATGGTGTTGTTGCCAACCCATCAAAAACGTAATCGGTAGAAATGTGAAAAAATCTGGCGTCTAAGTGCTTTGAAACCATCGCCAATTTCTTTGGATATTCCCCGTTAACTCTGTTGGCTAACTCAGGCTCGGACTCGGCTTTATCAACGCCCGTGTATCCAACGGCGTTGATTACGAGATCAAAACGACTCAATTTTGCTGCTATTACATCGATGGAAGAATCCAAGTTGATATTCTCGCGATTAAATCCCTGGACCTGTTGCCCCTGCGATTTTAAAAAGAGAACCATCTCAGAACCAAACATTCCTTGGCTTCCAATTACAGCAAAACGCATCGACTAGCCCTCCTCGGCTATTCTTAGACTAGCCAAACTAATGAAGGATCAGATGAGCTTTACCCCACTGAAGATTGAAGGCTCTTGGGTCTTTGAGCCTAAGAAATTTGATGACGAACGGGGCTCATTCCACGAGGTATTTAAGCTGCCTCAAATCAGTGAAGCACTTGGCAGAACCTTTGAAGTTAAGCAGGCCAATCAAAGTATTTCCAAAGCTGGAGTCATCCGAGGAATTCACTGGGCTGATGTCCCACCTGGCCAAGCCAAGTATGTTTCTTGTTTCCGGGGAAAAATCTGGGATGTGGTGGTTGACATCCGTGTGGGTTCACCGACTTTTGGTCAATGGGACGCAGCCGAAATATCTGCAGAAAACGGAAAGTCTGTTCTGATTGAAGAAGGTCTTGGGCACGTGTTTCTATCCCTCGAAGATAACAGCGTGGTTAGTTACCTCTGCAGCGAACCGTTTAGCCCAAGCTCCGAGCACGGAATAAATCCGCTGGATCAAGATCTTGCCATCCCCTTTGCATCCAATTGGAACAACACAAATTTTGTCATTAGCCCCAAGGACTCAGAAGCGTTCTCCTTCGCAGAAGCTCTAGACAGAGAACTATTCCCGAAATTCAAGGGTCTGTGAATGCTAATTACGCACACGGTAGAATTTTTTGAAGATAGCTACCGGCTCGAGATACAGGAACAAATAAGTGGGGAATAGTCCAAGTCATAAAAAGGACTTTGAAGTTGGTCAAGGCAAAGATAAATCTGCCAAATCTAACTTCCGTATCCGCTGGGCTTCCATAGCAATAGTTTCGACAATACTGACCCTGTCGGGGTGGGCTCTTTCTTCACCAGTCGGCTCGTCGCCTGACGACAGCTTTCACCTTCCGAGCATTTGGTGTGGCCAAGGATTCCGAGATGAAATTTGCGAAGAAAGCCCCGACGGCTTAGCTGCGGAGGTTCCAATGTCTACCTTTAGGAACTCAGACTGTTTTGCATTTGACTCAGACAAAAGTGGGCGGTGCACTAGTGATGAAACGCTTAGCCCACAGCCAAGAGTGAATTTTCTCGATAATCTCTACCCCCCCACGTATTACTGGAGCATGAGCTGGTTTGTCAACAGTGATGTAGCTGCATCCACAATTGTTATGCGAGTAATTAGCTCAGTCTTTTTTCTGGCTGCACTGCTATTTCTTGTTGTATCACTACCGAATCACCTGAGACGAGTCCCAGTCGTCACCTTTCTAATCACATCCGTTCCATTAGGGATTTTTCTGATTACGAGCACAAATCCCTCTGGCTGGGCTTTTTTTCTACTCATACTCTTTTATTCTGCGTTCACAGCATTTTTGGTTTCAAAAGATCCTAAACCTAGGTGGATTTTGGGATCTTTAGCACTGATTTTCTCTACACTGGCCTCTGGCACTCGCGCAGACGCATCGGTTTTTGTGGTACTAGCAATTATTCTGGCATTTATTATCAGCTTTTCTAGGGCAATTTTTTCCGTGACTAATATCTGTTTCACCTTGCTGGTTGTTCTGATTGCTTTGTATTACTACACATCAATTGAAACTGGGACAGCAGTCGTGATATCAGAGGGTTTGGGTGACCCTAGTGCAGAGCCGGCTAGTGCCCCTGGCTTTTTTGTAACACTGGCGGGGCTGCCGAATCTTTGGGTGGGCGTTTTTGGAGCGTCCGGCCTCGGATGGCTTGACACACCGATGCCTGCGATAGTTTGGGCCTTGACGCTTGGTGTGTTTATGGCGCTTATGTTCTCGGCTGTCCAGTGGTTTACCGTGAAGCAAAGCTTGGGCGTAACGGCAGCACTATTCTTCCTTACGTTTATACCTCTGTACATACTGTTGCAATCAGGGCTTGAGGTCGGCCAGCAAGTTCAACCAAGATACCTCTTACCTCTTATTGGACTGTTAGCGGCAACGGCGCTACATAGGACCTCAAGTGATTCCGGCATGTATCTAAGTAAGGCTCAAGTTTATATAGTTGGAGTTGGACTATTCGTGGCTAATGCGATAGCTCTTCACTTGAACCTAAGAAGGTACGTCACAGGTATGGACATAATGGGAGTTAACCTTGACGAAGGAATTGAGTGGTGGTGGGACGGAATGCCACTGTCCCCCAATTCAGTATGGCTCATAGCAACTTTGGCATCTATGTCACTTCTATTTTCTGTCTGGAAGCTTCGCCACGAACTGGGGCTACCAGTAATGTCAAAGCTTATGGGACATGACAAAGAAGTTAAAAAAGAAGCAGGCAGATAGCCCCACCCTTCCAAAACTCCGGGGTTTATGCACTCAATTAATCCAAAAACGTTCATACAAACCAATATGTGAAAGCCTCATTGAGGGCCTGGTGTTTAGCCTCAACTAAACTTGTTTTTTGGAGGGTCGTAGTGCTAATTCGAAACTTACTTCGTAACTTGTTGAGAAGACTATATCGTCACGACCTTCAACTTGTGAGTTGCAGGGAAACAAGCTCCCATCACCCAAAGAACCGAGAATCAATCCATGAACCTAAAGTTTCAGTTCTTATACCCACACGAGACAAGCCGGAATTACTCATTAAGTGCGTTCAGTCCATAAGAGAAAACACTAGTTACTCAAACATCGAATTGATTATCGTGGATAACGATTCTGTGTTGGATGAAACCAAGGACTTACTTTTGTCACTAAAGAAACAAGGAGTGTTGGTTATAGAATACGCCGGACAATTCAACTATTCGGCAATCTGTAACCTAGCCGCCGAGCGCGCCTCCGGGGACTATTTGTGCTTCCTAAATAACGACACTGAGATCAGAAGCCCAGAGTGGCTAGCATCAATGGTCGATCACGCGAGTCAGCCGGACACCGGACTAGTTGGCAGCATCCTTCTTTACCCGAATGGCTCCATCCAACACATGGGAGTAGCACTCGGCTACGGTTTTATCGCTGGTCACCCCCGGCGTGGCGGAGTCGTTGAAACGAGCGTACCGACAGAATGTTTTCAAGTAACTGCAGTGACGTTTGCATGCGCTGTGATTTCTAAACAAAAATTCGACTTCCTTGGCGGGCTAGATGAGTCGCTACCTTCGGGGCTTAATGATGTGGATGTTTCAATAAGAGCCAGGGAATTTGGTCTACAAAATATTGTCTGCATTCACTCGGTTCTTATCCATAAAGAGTCGCAAACTAGATCAAAGACTCTCAGTTTTAGAGGAGGTCAAAGAGCACTTCTCGATGCAATCACATTTCTCAGAAAACACCCAAACAAACTACAAGATGATTTTTTTGGGAGGTGAGTGCCTGTCTATGTACTCACCCAGTAATTCAATCTTTAGAAGTCGAAGGCTTGGCCCAGCCTTTAGTAGCGAGCGAAGAAGCAGCCTGAGAAGCGTTGGACCTAAATACACCAGCGGTGCAGTTAACAATAGGTATGCAAGAAGCGTGTTTACGCCGATTCCCTTGCTCCTCAAGGCAAGCCCCCTGACGTGCTTTAGCCTCTCAACTCGTTCTTTGAAGAATTCAAATTCCGAAAGAGCCGACTCAATGACATCCTCAGCAATCTTGTAAGCAAATCGCGAGAATACAAATCTACCAAAAACTTCGCGAGTCCCCGTTCTTTCCTGAGGAAAAAGTCCAAATAGTTTCTTCATGTAAAGAAACCTACTCCGCGACATGGCTTCAGTAAATGAGGTACTTGACAAGTTTACAGTCCAAGCTGAAACAGCTTTCGGTACAAATCTACTTGAGTATCCTGACAGATAAAATCTCAAGAACAGGTCATCGTCCTCGTAACCTTGAAGTGTTTCATCAAAGCCCCCTACGGCTAAAAATGCGGAACGCCTAATTAGTGTGGCCGATGGAAGAATATACATGTTGTGCCGCAACATAGTTTGCAATTCGGTGTACGGGTGCTGACTGTTGACATTTACACATGTACTCGCCAGAATTTCCCCGGATTCGCTCACTCTATTCAAGTCCCCGTAGGAGTATGCAAACATTTCGTCACTTAAATCAACTTCGTCTAATAGATCGCTAATGTGATTAGGTAGAAAATAGTCATCTTGGTCCAGCAAACATATGTATTCAGAGTTAGCCCTAGATACCCCAAAGTTTCTCGCAGCAGATTGGCCTAAGTTTTCTTGCGTGTAAATCTGAAAAGAGTACCTCTCCCTAAGGTTCAAAAGCTCCGTTGCTTGCGCCGGCAGAGAACCGTCGTCAACAATCAATATCTCGGCTGGAGGTTTAGTTTGATTGACGGCGCTATCAATTGCTCTTTCTATCCAAGCTGACCCATTGTGAAAAGGAATTACAACAGCAACAGAGAGCGAATTCAATTGTTTCCTGAAGCACTAGTGTTCACTGTCAGCCCCAAGAAAGCCGCGGCTTTTTTTGCTTCCCCTGCCCAAGTCACTTTCGATATATCCAAAACACCCTGAGCCACGCGTTTTTTTGCCTCTTCTGGGTTGTCAAGCACTTCAATGATGGATGAAGCAATTGACTCCACGGTTAAATCGCAAAGATATGAGTTTGAGTCGTTTAGCAACCAAGCTACTCCAGGGGTTCTGTTACTAACAACAGGCACTTCGCACGCAATCAAATCAACCGGAAGCAAAGACATGTTAGTTGCAGATATGACCAAGGCGACATCAGCCTGCGAATATACCCCCGGCAGCTGGTGCTCCTTGAGTATCCCGAATGACTTATGTTTGAAAGGGATCTTAATAGTGGACAAATCCCAACCCGCAAGGAGTACTTCAACTTCTGGACGCAACACTGTGATGCGTTGTAGGGCCAACATACCAAGCTCGAAATCTCTCCGAGGAGTCGATGGCCTTGCGTAGAAAAACACCCTCTTGATTTCTGCCGTCCCATGAACTTCTTTTCTGCCGTATATGCTCCAGTCCGGGGAGAAGCCAATGTGCATTGACTGCATTCCGTAATCCTTGGTAACGAGCTCGGATAACCAAGCACCGGCCGTAACGGCCTTGAATCCAAAGCGGTAAGTTTCCTCAGCTAATGCGTAATGGGAACCTCTTGGGTAAAACCAAGGTTCGAAATCTTGGATAAAGTATCCACGCTCTGATTCCATGGCAGAGTTTCGAAGGTAGTAAGCCGTTATCCATTCTGTAGCCATTCCAATAAAGGCTTCAGGAACCACTTCCCCGTAAAGGAACACCCTAGCCTTCAGTGGGAAAAACCAGTTCCTAATTTGCTCCGCTGCAACATCCGAATTTTTGGGATGATTTGCTCCGACGATAATTATCCGGCTTTCGACCCCTATCTCTTCAAGAGCCCTGACGAGTCGGAAAATGTTCCCGTGTCCACCAGATCCTTTGCCAATGACCGGGATGTACCAATTCACGGTATTTCTTGGCGCCCCATTTGGTGTTGGGTTTACCGGCTCCATTGAGACGTATTCAAAGTCCCTAAGAAAGTCATGCTGGCCGACTAGTTTGTTGAGAAGTGGGACTCCTGTCTTTTTGACAATTTCTCTGATTGTGGCTCGGAGACCGAATTTTGAGTATAGAAAAAGGACTTTTCTGAAAACCTCAAAAATGTTACCCATCTACTTTCTCCCTATCGCAAAACCTACCCTAGCCGAGGAACTCACCCTTTATCCAGAAGTGTCGGCTGGCGAGTAATGTTTAATAAGGCCACAATGTTTTTAGGACAAGGAAAATGACGGAACTTCCAATTCAACGATCATTCAAAGACGACTTTGGAGTGGAGATTATGTTCTATGAGTGGCCTGTAGCAAACCCCAAGGCCATCATTCAGATTGCCCACGGCCTAGGTGAGCACGCCAGACGGTACGACCACATGGCCGCTGTGCTGAATAGAGCAGGCTTCAGTGTTTATGCAGATGACCATAGGGGACATGGGCAAACTGGAGTCAAACAGCTAGTAAATAAGCAAATCAAGAAACTAGGAAATCTTGGCCCAGGCGGCATGGACGCTACTTACAAACAGGTAGCAGATTTTTCCAAGCTTATAAGGGAAGAAAATCCCGGCAAAAAACTAATCCTGCTGGGCCACAGTTGGGGTTCATTCATCGCACAAAAAGTCATAAACAACTCATCCGATTTCTACGATGCAGTAGTACTTTCTGGAAGCGCGCTTACCATGCCCGGTTACCTAGCAACAGGGGATTTCAATAAGGTATGGAAGAAAATTCCTGGATCAACCGGCTACGAGTGGCTTTCAAGAGATGTTGACATTCAAAAGAAGTTCGTTGCAGATCCGCTGACATTCTTGGCTTCAGCCATGCAAGTTTTGGGTGTTTCAAATTCACTGAAACTCTTTGGTACCCCAAGCAAACAAGTCAGGAGTGATTTGCCAATCTTGGTTCAGGTTGGCCAAGCTGATCCAATCGGTGGCGAGTATTCAAACAAGGCGCTTGTCAAGGCCTATAGAAAAAATGCAGGAACGAATGACATTGAGCTATTTGTTTACCATGACGCCAGACACGAGATCTATAACGAGCTAAACAAGGATCAAATCATCCAAGATCTGATTGATTGGATAAACATCCGAATCAACTAATCCTGATTAGCTCCTGGCAACTTACAGGCAGCCACAGCCTCTTCAATAGTCCCTTTTAACAAATCCTGAGTCTCGGGATGCCTTTTCATATACATAACTACATATGAGCAAACAGGCACGACTTTGTCCTTGGAGTTTGCTCGAACATCTGCCAAGGCCTCATGCATCAAGATTGCGGCGTAGCTTTTACCTTGCTGCTCAGGGTCAACCTCTGTATGAATAAAGTGGCGCTCGCCAGGCATTAGAGAGTAATCTGCGTGTCCAACCTTTTTATCATCAACCCAAATTTCGTAGCGGTGAGATTCCTGATTGTGGATAACTTTTGGCTCCATGGATGTTAATCTACTTCCTGTGGCGACAATAGAAAACTATCTATACCGAGGTGACAATCTTGGTGTTTTGAAGTCTATTCCAGACTCTTCGATTCAACTCATTTATATCGACCCGCCTTTCAACACGGGGAGATCGCAGCAGCGATCCAAAACCACAACACGAAGAAGTGAATCCGGAAACCGAATTGGGTTTAAGGGCCAGCGTTACGAAACAGTCAAAGACACAGTCCTTTCGTACGACGATCAATTTGCCAACTACTGGGACTTTCTTGAGCCAAGGCTTGAACAGGCATTCAGGGTTCTAAAGGAAACGGGAAGCCTGTATCTTCACTTGGACTATCGAGAAGCCCACTACGCGAAAGTTTTACTTGATGCGATGTTTGGTCCAGAGTGCTTTCTTAATGAAATCATTTGGTCTTATGACTACGGCGGCAAATCAAAAAGCCGCTGGCCGGCTAAGCACGACACAATTCTGGTTTATGTGAAGGACCCGGAAAACTACTACTTTGACTCAGAATCTGTCGATCGCGAACCGTATATGGCTCCTGGCCTCGTTACTCCAGAGAAAGTCGCTAAAGGAAAACTACCAACCGATGTTTGGTGGCATACCATCGTCTCTCCAACAGGTAAAGAAAAAACTGGATACCCGACCCAGAAGCCAGCAGGTATTCTTAGAAGAATAATTCAGGCAAGTAGCAAAGAAGGCGATATTGTTTTGGACTTTTTCGCAGGGTCTGGGACCACAGGATTCGTTGCTAATGAGCTCGGAAGAAAATTCATTCTCATTGATCAAAACCCGGAATCAATCGACGTAATCAAGGAAAGGCTTCCAGCGGGAAGCTTTCAGTTTGTTGACTGAATGTACCAATCATCAAACTCGGACAAGTCAGCATAAACTTGGGCATAGCCGTTTTTTGTAAGTAATGCACGAATTAGTTCTCGAGTAGGACCAAAATTGTGCTCGACGCATATGGCGCCAAAAGTGTAAGACTGAAAGTCAAACCCATCTAGGATTTCAAACTCACTTCCCTCAGTGTCAATTGAGAGAAATTCGATTTGCTTAGGTGCTTTGTGAAAATCAAGTAGATCCTTTAGAGAAACTGTCTCGACTTGGTAAGAAGCTAAGGTTCTTTTCAGAATTCCCTGCTTTCTGGGGCTTGCAAATTTGGTGATTGAAGAAAGTTCGCCAAGGTAGTTTTCAGAGAAGCTGACACTCTCCCCAGAAACTGAGTAGACACAGCGAGTGTCAATAATGCAGTCTCTGTTGGCTTGAAGGGATTTGCACCAGTTAGCCCCGGGCTCACACAATATCCCACTCCAACCAAATTGCTTTTCCAAGACAAAGGTGTTGCTTAGCGCAATTCCATCTGCTGCACCAAATTCAACAAAATAACCAGGCTTATCCAAGCCTGGAATTGAGAGCGCCAGAATGTCCTGACCCAGTTGGCTTTTTGAATTCCTAAGAGCGTTCCTGACCTTAGCTAGCGAGGTATTGGAACTAGAGCTTCCCCAAATTCTTCGAATTAGCTCTCGCTTGGTCTTGGAGTTAATTGAATAACCTAACGACAGCAAAAGCTTGGATACCATGTCTTTAAATTCTGCCGAGACAAAGTTTTTTTGCATACCCAATCGAGCCCTTACTTTTCTGGATGAAGAAAGCAACTAAAGTTTTTTCTATAGTGCACTTAAAGCATAAGAGCCAAAGCCCCAGAGTTTCTTAGATTACCCCTTCGACTAAAGTGACTCAACGTGGGACATACCAGTCATCGAATTCCGAAAGCTCTGTGTACACCCTCTTGTAACCATGAGATGCAAGAAGATCATGAATCCTGATTCGATTATCTGTGAAGTTGTGCTCGACGCACATTAGAGAGAACGAATAGGCGTTAAAGTCAAACTCATTAAGGATTTCGAACTCACTTCCCTCAGTATCGATTGAGATAAAGTCAATTCTCCTTGGAGCTTTATGAAAGTCTAAGAGATCCTTAAGTGACACTGTGGGGACTAAATAGCTTGTCTGGTTCTCTCTTCGAGTCTTATGATGGTCTACATCCATAAATCTTGAAATAGTGCTCAGAGCCCGAGCTTCTTTGACCTCTGAAAACATTACTTCCTCACCGGATGATGAATACACACACCTTTTATCAATGTTGCACGACCGGTTCTTCAAGAGATCGCGGTGCCACGCTCTCCCAGGTTCGGCTAAAATTCCAGTCCAGCCAAATCGCTTTTCCAGAAGCCAAGAGTTGCTGTATTCGACTCCGTCAGTGGCTCCAAATTCGACAAAAAATCCCCTGTGATTTGGGCCAAACATACCTAAGGCCAATAAGTCCTGGCCAAGCTGACTCTTCGAAGATTGGCAGATATCATCAGTATCGTTCTCGTTTGAATTGGAAAAGCGAGACCCAATAGAAAGAATTTGCTTTTGCCTAAATGAGCTCAAACATACATGATCAGCGTGACCAATCGGTATTAAATCGTAGCCAAGAACTCTAAAAATATATATAACAAATTTCTTAATTACATTCACTCTTCTAACCTAGCATCACAATCTTGGAATTTTTGTCGAGTTCGAATCAGCGGATTTTCGGAATAACCCCAGAAGGGTAGCAGTGCAAATCAAAATCAAACTCGTAGATACCGCCATAGCCATTCCATAGTTTTGCTCACCTGGTCTTGAGATCAACCGGAAGAGCATGGTGGGAATTGTTGCCTGGGAACCGTTCGCAAGGAAACTGCTGGCCCCAAATTCTCCAAGGGAGATGATTGCTGCATAGCCAAGTGAATTCAGCAAGACATTTCGCATCAGCCTTGATTCAACAAACCACCAGGTTTGCCAACTAGTTGCCCCATCCAACGAAGCTTGCTCCCTTGGCTCCCGACCAATTGTTATAAGTGCTGGGTAAACCAACCTAATTACCATTGGCAGCGCGACCAAGCTTTGGGCAATTGGAACGATTAGCCAGCTGGATCTAAGTGAAAACCACGCTGCATCGAAAGAGACAAGAAAACCAAATCCAAGGACGACACTTGATACCCCAAGTGGGACCAGAAAAACAAGCTCAACGAATTGGTGCTTTGTTCGAATTAGGAGCCAAGAAACCAAAGTTCCCAAGAGGAAAGCAATCGACCCAGCAACCACCATGTTACGCAGTGAGTTGAGGCCCGCATCGAGCATCGTTATGTTCAAGAGATCTCTTGCTCCTTGTGTAGCCAAGCTTGCAAAGTTTTCCAAACCAAAGCCATCACCGACCCTAAAGGCCTCAATAACCACCAGAACCATCGGCATCAATAGAAGCCCTACCCAGATAACAGCGCTAATCAAAACAGCAGGCATATCTCTTCTATCGAGTGATGGTGCCTTTGCCCCTTCAAACACTTGCTCAAGCCCGAAGCCACCCTTAGCCAACAATGACCCAACCAAGAAAGCTGTTGCAGTAATCAGGGTTTGAATTAGAACCAAAGCTCCGGCTAGTTCCAGGTCAAGGCGCTGTGTTGCAGCAACGAAAATGAGAGTCTCGATGGTTTGCACCTGACCTCCACCCAGGACAAGGACAATTCCAAAGCTCGTTGCCGAAAACAAGAACACAAGCGAGGCAGCCGAAAAGATCGCTGGTCGAAGCTGAGGCAAAGAAATAGAAACAGTAGCTCTGAATCTCCCAGCACCATCTAACTCAGCTGCTGAATCGACATCCTGATCTAAGCTCGCCCAAACCCCACCTATGGTCCTTACAGCGATTGAGTAGTTTACGAATACGTGAGCAGCAACTATCCAATACACAGGATCATCAAGGAATGCGAGCCCTAAGTCTTGATAAAAACTATGGATGTTTCGAAAGACAGTGAAGCCAACCGCCACAACGATACTTGGTAAAACAAAAGGCACAGTAATAAGTGCCTTTACAATTTGCTGCCCAGGAAAAGACTTCTTGTATAAAACGTAAGCACCGGGAATTGCAACTGCAACAGTCAACAGCGATGAAAGGGCAGCTTGCCAAAGCGTGAACCAAATTACTGAAACATTCTTTGGCTCAAGTAGCTCTGTAACCCAATCGCTTGAGAATCCCAGTGAGCCAATTCTTGCAATCGGCCAGTAGAACAAAACCGCTACAAACACTAGCGGCACTACCCAAAGAAGTTTCCTACTCAAAGATTGCAGACCACTTGTCTTGCCAGAGCACTCGATTGAGGGCTAGGTCGAGATCTTCCCCAATAGTTGATCTAGCCTTTGGGCCAAATTCGTCCCACTCGCTAGGAATCTCGGCATCTTGGTTCACCGGGTAGACATACATAAGTCCTGGCATTGTGGATTGGAAACTTTCAGACAAAAGAAACTCGACTAACTCTTTGGCACCTTCCCTATTTGGCGCACCGTCCAGAACACCTATGTATTCGATCTGCCTGAAGCACTCGTCCAAAAGGGCAACTGTCTGTGATTCACCGTTCTCGCGAATCTCAGCGGCCGGGGAGGAGCTGTAGCTAAGTACGATTGGGTAGCTACCCATTCCTGCTGAACCAGAGAATTCCGTGAAGTAAGCCTCTTCCCAACCGGCAGCCACTTTGACTTCATTGGCTTTGAGATCTTGCCAATAGCTTTCAAAACCAGCCTCTCCAAAACCAGCAACTGTTGTTGCCAAAAATGCTAGCCCCGGTGAAGAAGTCAGTGGATTGCTAACAACAGTAAGTCCCTGGTAAGTGGGATCAGTTAGATCTTTCCAAGAAGTGGGCGGAGCAATCTTGTTTTGTTCGAACCAAACCCGGTCGTAGTTTAAGCAAACGTCGGAGTAGTTGACCTCAGAAAGCGGACCGTCAATGATCTGGTTCTCATCTGCGACACCTCTAAATGTGTTGTCAATGCCAAAAACCACATCACCAATTGGTGGTTCCTTAGTCAGAACTAAGCGGTTAGTCAGGCTCCCAGCGTCTCCTGCCCTCAGAATTTCGAGGCGGTATCCCGATTGCCCTTCAAATTCGGCTATTGACTCATCTGAGATGGCAAATGAGTCATGAGCCACCAAAGTGACAGTTTGTTCGCGAGAAGTGTCTGCGCAGCCGGAAAGTAGTAGTGCTCCAGAGACCGCTATTGCTGTGAATCTTTTCATTTCGTGCCCCTTATGTTCATGATGCTAGTTGGGCACGGGATTTGTGAGTGTCCTCCCTGCGCTGGCATTACCCAAGATCAGGTTCGACGGTCGAAGACAAGAAAAAGTCTTCCTCTCAGTCTGGTTTCACCAAACTCCCGTGTTGGTATAAGTCTAGGCTCAAGTTGATTCTTTGCAACCAAAGTTAGGCTTACCTTCGTGCCTACCAAAAAGACAATGCGTCAAAGACGCCTTATAACGGTAAGCGTTACAGGCGGCTTGATCGTTGTTTTGCTTCTTGTGTTCGGGGCCAACGGAGTTTTTTCATCTTTAGCGGAGCCTAATCCCTCAGCTTCACCATCCCCTAGTCAGCTCTCACCCACACCTACCCACACCGATCAGCTTGACTCCGAACCAGTTTCAATCTTCAATCCACCTATTAGATCAATTGACAGTCCTGATTCAACTTGGTTGGTCTCGAATAAGCATCGCCCACTTTCACCAATTAGCTACGAACCAACAACGCTTCGGGTGCCAGATCTAGCTGATCCCCGAGCACAGAACCCATCAGGACAAAAACTTAGAGACGAAGTTGCTTGGGCTACCGAGCGTATTGCCACTGCCATGAGTAACGCAGGCGCGGGGACCTTGGTTCTCAATAGTGGATACCGACCTTACGAAGAACAAAAAGCCATTTACGAAAGAGTCAACAACATTCAAGGTTTTACTGTTGCCGAGCAACTTGTTGCAAGAGCTGGATATAGCGAACACCAGACTGGATTAGCAGCTGATTTCTCAGCTGCGGGTCAAGGGTGCGTGATTCAGGTTTGTTTTGGTCAAACCGAAGCTGGAATCTGGTTAAGTGAAAACGCACACTTTTTTGGTTTCATAATTCGATATCCAGAAGGCAAAGAACCCATAACTGGGTTTCAATATGAACCTTGGCACCTGAGGTATGTGGGGATTGCTCTTGCCCTAGAGATGAAAGAAAAAGGCATTCAGACCCTAGAAGAGTTTTGGGGTTTACCAGCCAGCCCTGACTATCTTGGCTAAAATACTTAACCGCTGGGGTCTTTTGGGGATTAACCTTTATACATGCCCACCAAAAACAGTGATTCCGCAAAAAAGCCTTCCTATGCATTTTTAGGTCCAGCCGGAACATTCACAGAGCTTGCTGTCAAGCAAATCAAGCAGGCCAAAGGCGCTTTAAAAATTTCAGTCGATCACGTTTCTGAAGCGATTGAGTTAGTCATATCGGGCAAAGTTTTTAGAGCAGTTGTTCCGGTTGAGAATTCCATAGAGGGCGGCGTCTCAGCAACTCTGGATGCGCTGGCAAAAACAGAAAGTATTCGCATTTACGGCGAGTACCTTGTTCCGGTTACCTTTAATCTTGTTGCAA
>Ga0208592_1000112_pt1 | contig 24144 bp, 30 predicted proteins | sample LakMenE18May10ns_FD_150712 | JGI IMG/M metagenome (GOLD analysis project Ga0208592, IMG submission 150712) | Freshwater microbial communities from Lake Mendota, WI - 18MAY2010 deep hole epilimnion ns (SPAdes) | ecosystem: Environmental > Aquatic > Freshwater > Lentic | place: Lake Mendota...
CGATGTGTGCATCGAAGGGCTCATGGCGTTGAATGAGGTGACGTGCAACACCTTCGCTCATGCCGATGAGTGCATGTGCAACCATGCGCTGGTAGTCGGCATCGACGCCAGCTTCAATGAGAGGAGCGATGAGTTCGGCAACTGCCTTCTCTACGTTGCGGGCAACGATTGCGAACTCTTCATCGCGGCGTGTGCCACCACCGAATAGCAATGTGAATGCATTGGGATCACTCGACAGCCATTCAAAGTAGGCGACCATTCCTGCAGCGGTTTGGGCTTTGCCGGTAGGAACGCTTTTTGTTGCGGACGTGATGGCGTGGATCATGTTGCTTCCCACCGCATCGAGTACGGCGATGTAGAGCGCACGCTTGGAGTCGAAGTGCTGATACAAAACTGGCTTGGTGACGCCAGCAGCATCGGCGATGTCGTTCATTGACGTTGTGTGATAACCGCGCTGTGCAAAAACAGTGAGGGCTACTTGGAGAAGTTGCTCGCGTCGCTCAGCAGCAGTGAGCCGTGCTGGTGTGGTCATGCTCATAGGCCATTCTCACGATCTTCTCGTTCGGCTGCCTTAATGGCATGCCCAAGAACTATGGAGGGTGCCAACAAAATGGATCCAATCACAAGACATACCGTAATGATGGTGACCATCGTTGGTGTGAATTTGAGGGCAAAAGCCAATATGAAAACTGTCATGGACACTGCGTACAACAAATAGCCAATGCGGTTAGCAAGCAGTGTGTACTTGGCAAATTGGCGACGACGAACACGGACGGGGTCGTGCGATGCAGATGTTGGTGGAGGAAAAGCCATAAGGTTTCACAGATGGTAGAGGCGAGCAATACAAAAGGTACTCAGAAAGACAGCATTCCTGCCACTTTGGAATGGCAAGATGACGTCGCATTGGTCACTATTCGTCGTCCACAGCGGCGTAATGCGGTGAATCACGCCACGTTGCTGCTCTTGCAGCAATTTCAAGACGAGGCACGAGAAAGAGCTCGAGTACTGGTACTCACAGGTGAGGGCGAAGGATTCTGTGCCGGCGCCGACCTCACTGGTGTTGAAGACGACGAGTTTGGTAGCGCACTGTCTACAGCATTGCGCGGGTTCACTTCGCTGCCGTGTATCACTTTGGCTGCAGTGCACGGGCATGCGTTAGGGGCAGGAACACAACTGGCAGTTGCTTGTGATTTACGTGTTGCCACCCCAACAAGCGTCTTTGGTATTCCTGCGGCAAAACTAGGACTTGCTGTCGACCAGTGGACCATTGAGCGTGTGGCGCGAGAATGCGGCGGAGCTATTGCACGCAACATGCTGTTGGGTACAAGCACGTACAGCGGAGAACAACTTCATGTGCAAGGGGCAGTACACAAACTAGGAACACTTGCCGATGCGATGGAATGGGCTCGCCATCTTGCCACCTTGGCGCCCATCACTATTGCAGCACACAAGCGCGGGTTGGAAGCCGTCGCAGAAAAATTAGTAGACGATGCAGCATTTGAGGCGCTACGCACAAAAGCATGGGCAAGTGCCGATGCGCACGAGGGGCGCACTGCATTTCTCGAGAAACGTAAAGCTCGATTTACTGGCAACTAGAAGTGCTTTATGCCCCAGCAGGCAAAAGCAAATTGACGTGACGATAGAAATAGTAAAGCGTCACAAGGAATGGAATACCGAGCAGCGCATACGTTGTGATGCTTGCTGTGATTCGTGAAGTGATGCGCCGTGAAATACCGCTGTGTAGCAATTTTCGAGACCTTGCTAGCGCAATCAGTATTGCCCCAAACATGAGTGCGGGAAATATTGCACCCGAGTCGGAAAACCATCCGCCGAGATCATCGATGTCGGCTTCAGGAAGCACTTCGGGAGTGACGGCTTGTGCTACTTGAGGAGTAGTTGTGGGCGTTGTGACCGCTGGGGGCGTTGTGGTGCTTGTTGGGGCGGCAGGAAGAGATGTATTCGAAAGTTCAGCACGCACAACAAGGCGTTGGCTGGTACTAAAGCGTGGATGACAAGTGACAAGCGTGAGGGTTGCCACACGCGGAGTATTTGTGAGAACTGAGGTCTCGTCGGGTGCAACAATCGACACCTCCTTCACGATGTATTCAAATTTTCCTTTTGGGGTAGTGATGATGATGGGGTCGTCGAGGGCGATGGTATTGAGGTTGCCAAATGGGGCATCGTAAGAAGTGCGATGCCCAGCAATTGCGCTATTCCCCAGTTCACCTGGCAGGGGAGTTTTGGGGAAGTGGCCAGGACCGCGACGCAGATCTTTTGGTGTAATGCCTTCTACAACGATCTTGGAAATGTTGATGCTTGGAATTTCAATGAGAGCAAGAGCGTCGGTAACAGGTAGGAATGCTGAAGTTCCTTTGGTTGTTGTGGTCTTTGGCGATGTCGCTGTTGGCGATGTCGTTGCAATAATGCGATTGAATTCCTGTCGGAGGGCGCTTTGAGTTCGACGTGTTTCAATGCCGGTGCCCCACAACTGGTACACAACAAGTCCAAGGAGTAATAGGCCAGTGGTAATGAAGGTCTTGCCGATGAAGCCAACAACGCGAGCAGTTTTGAGATTCATCATTCATTACGTTAGTGGCGCGTTTGCCCTCTGCCATGGCGGTAGGTAGCGTCTCAGTATGAGCGGCGTTGATGAAGCAGTGCGACTGCACAACGCCGTCGTACTTCTCGGGTCGTTCCCTGCTCTTGCTGAAGCTTCACTTGTGGTGAATAAAGGTGAAATTGTCCTCATTAGTGGAGCAAATGGCGCAGGTAAAACAACTCTGTTGCGGTTATGCGCGGGGCTTGTGCCATTGGCGCGAGGTGAAGCGTCAGTACTGGGTTTTGATCTTGCAACTCAGCGTAAAGAAGCTCAAGCACATGTCGGAATGTTGGGTCATGCAAATGGTTTGTATCTCGATCTCACTGCACAGGAAAACTTGCAGTTCTGGGGTGCAGTAGTCGGAGCTTCAACAAGAGAAATTGCGTTGTCGGCAGAACGCATGGGTTTACATGCGCGACTTTTGGGCACCACCGTTGCAAAGATGTCGGCAGGTCAGCGCCGACGCACGGCACTAGCCATTTTGGTCATCCGTCGAGCCTCGTTATGGCTACTCGATGAACCCCATGCAGGCCTTGACGCGTCAGGTCGAGATGAGATTGACGTCATTTTGCGCGAAGCGGCAAGCGTTGGGGCAACAGTTATTGTCGCATCGCACGAATTAGAGCGTGCAGGTGCGCTTGCCACACGTCGCATTGAAGTTGTTGGTGGAGCAATTGTGGAGCGCAGTGCGCAATGACACAACATTCCACTTCAACGATGTCTGTTGCTCGAGCAATTGCCACTAAAGATTTGCGTATTGAGTGGCGCAGCAAGGTATTGGTAAACCAAGTGTTGCCTTTCGCCGGCATTGTGATGGTGCTCTTTGCTTTTGCGCTCGATAACGATGGCATCTTGCAGCGAGTTGCCCCTGGTCTGGTGTGGCTTGCGGTCTTGTTTTCTTCATTGATTATTGTTCAGCGAACCTTTGCCATTGAGTCAGCCGATAATGCACTCGATGCAATCAAAGTTGCCGGCGTGTCATCGGCCGGTGTGTTTTTAGGGAAGTCGGTTGCTCTTGTTGTGCAGTTGCTCCTCTTTGAATGTGTGCTTGTGATCTTGTCGTTGGTGCTGTATCAGGTGCACTTGTCGTGGGGTGGAGCAGTGCTTCTCGTCACAGTCAGCCTTTTGGCAAACGTTGGAATTGCGACGATGGGGGCGTTATACGGTGGCTTAGGTGCAGCGGCAAAAGGCCGTGAAACCCTCTTGCCGCTGTTGTTGTTACCTGCTGTGGCCCCTGTTCTCATTGCCGCTACCCGGGCAACTGAATCGGCATTTGGGGTCAGCGGTGCAACTCTTGGAGAAGGGTGGCCGTGGGTGGCATTGCTCGCTGTATTTGGCGCTCTCTTTGGTTTTGGTGGAACACTTGCCTTTGGCGTTCTCACCGAAGAGTGAGAGATGGCTAAAAGCAACTATCTTCAAATAAGAACCCTAAGAATCATATGAACCGTCTTCACCCCTTCCCCTCACCAGTAGATACGCCAACGGGTACCCGTGCTTCTCGGGGGCTCGGAGTTGTCGTCCTTCTCGGCATAGTGATGCTCACCTTGCTTGGCCTCTTTTTCACCGGTGAAGACGTGGTGCAGGGAAGCACCGTGCGCCTCATGTACATCCATGTGCCCACGGCCTGGGTGGCATACCTCGCATTTATTGTCACTGCAATTACTTCGGCCATGTATATATGGGGCAAGCAGCACTCCCTCACCTTCGACCGCATCGCTGGCGCATCTGCTGAAGTGGGTGTCATATTTATGGGTCTTTGTTTGGTGACCGGCAGTTTGTGGGGCCGGATCACCTGGGGAACCTATTGGCAGTGGGACCCGCGGCTCACCACCACAGCTTTCTTGTTTGTTACTTATGTTGGCTACCTCGCAGTGCGTGACCTCGGCGGCAGCCATCACCAGCGCGCAAAGCGCAGTGGTGTGATTGCACTGCTCGCTGTGCTCGAAATTCCACTTGTGCATTTCAGCGTGGTGTTATGGCGTTCCCTACATCAAGAGGCTTCTGTTCTGCAACCCAGTGGCGATGTCACCATGGATGGTCTCATGTTGTTTTCCTTGCTATTCGGAGTGGTGGTGTTCACCTTGCTGTTCACGTGGATGGTGCTGCATCGACAGCGTGTGCTTGCGCTTGCCGATGCAATAGATGACGGTGGTTTGGAAGCAGCTTTGCAAGAACGGCGAAATGAGGTGAACTAATGGATCATGTCAGTTTCATTGTTGGTGGCTACGTAATCACCTTTGTTGCCGTGGGCGCGTATGTTCTGCGCATGTTTCGTCAAGCACGCAAATTCAATAGTGCAATTGCCGAGAGTGACAAACCATGGCGATAGAAGATGATGCATTCGATCTCTCTCCACGAGATACTGTACCCGCGGCACCATCTGTGCGTTCACGGAAACGCCGTTGGAAGCCTGCACTGCTACTAGCTGTCATCCTTATTTTCGGCGGAGTGGTTGTAACAAAGTTTTTATCTTCAGCTATCGATTACTACTGCAATGTCGATGAGGTGGGAGTGCGTAGCGGGTGCGAAGGCACTCGTCGATTGCGAGTACAAGGCGCGGTAGACGAAGGAAGTTTGAAAAAAACAGCCGGAATGACCATATTTTCAATGTCGTTCAATGAAGACACGTTAGAAGTGCGATACGACGGCGACCCGGGTGGTGTATTTCAAGAATGCATTCCTGTGGTTGCTCACGGTCGAGTGGTCAATGGAGTTTTTCTCAGTGACCGCATTGAAGTGAAACATTCGAATGCGTACTCCACGGAAAACAAAGAACGCATAGACAAAGCTGAGGCCGCTGCATGTTCACTGCCGATGCAGTAGATGTAGCGGTGAACCAAGGTCTTGCAGGGCCTTTGGGTCGCGGCGCGTTGTTATTAGGGGTCATTGCGTCAGTATTTGGTGCTGTTGCCTCTATTTACACTGCACGAGAGTCAACGCATCATGAAGAGGCTCGTACTGCGCGCCTCATTCCACGGTTTGCTGCTCTTGTTTTGTTTGCTGCATTTGCGGCCATTACCGCGATGGAATACGCAATGATCACGCGCGACTTTTCTTTGCAGTATGTGCAAGATCATGGCTCACGTTCCACCCCAGCGTTGTACAACTTCACTGCAGTGTGGAGTGCCTTAGAGGGGTCCATTTTGTTGTGGGTACTTGCTCTTGCATTGTCATGTGCAGCAGTGGTGTGGCGGTATCGCAAGAAACTCAACGACCCACTCATTGCATGGGCGATGGCAGTGATGTTTATCGTTCTGGCATTCTTCTTTCTGTTGAGTTTTGCTCCGGCAAACCCCTTTGTCGTGGGTGCACCAGGAGTCACCGATGGGCCAGGGCCTAACCCACTCTTGCAAAACCACATTTTGGTTCTCTTCCACCCACCCATTTTGTATTTGGGCTACGTGGGCTTCACTATTCCGTTTGCCTTTGCTATTGCTGCGCTCATCACTGGGCGTGTGGGTGAAGGCTGGCTCATTGAAACGCGGCGGTGGACCCTGTGTGCATGGGGGCTTCTCACTTTCGGCATTATTTTGGGCGGTTGGTGGAGTTATGAAGTGCTCGGTTGGAGTGGAGTATGGGCATGGGACCCCGTAGAGAATGCAAGCTTCTTGCCATGGCTCACAGGAACGGCGTACATCCACTCAGTGTTGGTGCAAGAACGCCGAGGCATGTTGCGCGTGTGGAACTTGTCGTTGCTTCTTGCAACATTTAGTCTCACTATTCTCGGTACATTCCTCACGCGCTCTGGAGTACTCAATAGCGTTCATGCATTCAGTGAAAGCGATATTGGCAAGTATCTCATTGTCTTTTTTGGAGTCATCGTTGCAGTTTCGCTGTGGCTCATTGCCTGGCGCGGAGACTCGTTGCGTTCTCCGGGAAGTATCGATTCGCCAATCTCGCGTGAAGGTGCTTTTCTTGCCAACAATGTTTTATTTGCACTCTTTGCTTTTGTGGTGCTGTTGGGAACTGTTTTCCCGTTGGTTATTGAGGCGTTACAAAATCGCCAAATTGTTGTAGGGGAACCCTTCTTCGACCAGCTCTCGAAACCAATTGGCATTGCCATGCTCGCCATGATGTCAATAGCGCCTGTTTTGCCATGGCGTAAAGCATCTGAAGAGGTTTTACGTCAGCGTCTTTTTTGGCCAGCGTGGTGTGGCATCGGCACGCTGGTGGTGTCTCTTTTGGTTGGCGCCGATGGGTTGGCCGCACTCTTGGCTTTCACATTAGGTGGGTTTGCTAGTGGGGCAGCATTGAGACAGCTTGTTTTGGCAACGCGACGCCAGGGTTTGCGTGGTCTCGTTGGTCGTGCAAATGGTGGAATGGTCGTGCATCTTGGCGTCATTTTGATTGCTGTTGCACTCGCAGCATCAAACTCGTACACGCGATCGCAAGAACTTACACTGAAGCTCAACACGCCTGCAGAGTTTGGCGGGCACACTTTTGAGTTAAAGGGCTTTGAGAACGAAAAGACAGATCGCTTAACTGCAGTAAAGGCACTTGTGCAAATTGATGGTGGCAAAAGCTATGCGCCAGCAATTACAAAATTTGTACAAATGGGCAACAACATCGGCACGCCTTCTGTGAAATCGTCGTGGCGCTACGACCTGTACCTCACACTCGAGCCACCTGTGAAAAGTGATTCGGGTGAAGCACGGATCAAAGTGTTTATTAAGCCTTTGGTGATGTGGATGTGGATTGGTGGAGGAATGATGGCGTTAGGTACTTTGCTTGCCTTGTTCCCTGGTCGCCGTCGTCGACCCACCGATGCAGTTTCTGCACGAATTGATACTGGTAAGACCCTCGATGCGTAATTCCCGTATAGCGCGCAATGTTGCTATTGCAACGAGCGTTGTAGTTCTTGCGTTTTTCATATTGCTGGTCACCGCAAAACCTCGAGGGGAGCGGGGCATCTCAACGCCGCTACTCGGAAATCCTGCGCCTGCGGTTACTTCTCCTTTGGTTGGCGGAGGAAACTTCGATCTTGCTCGTCGCAAGGGATCCTGGGTGGTATTGAATTTTTTCAACAGCACGTGTGTTCCATGCCGTGCCGAGCATCCTCAACTTGTTGCTTTTGAGAAGAATCAGAGTGCTCTAGACAATGGTGTTGAGCTGGTCACCGTAGTGAACGACGACAGCGATACGGCAGTGGCAGCTTTCTTTAAAAAAAATGGCGGAGATTGGCCAAAAGTAACCGACCCTGACGGCGCCATCGCGGTGGCCTTTGGTGTGGCCAAGGTTCCTGAGACATGGGTTATTGATCCTTCGGGTTTTGTGCGGTTGCGCATCGCCGGTGAAGTAACGAATGATTTCTTGTCGGCGAAGATGGCCGAGTTACAAAGAGAATTGGCTGCTCCATGAAAAAACTGAATTCATTACCCATCTGGATTTTGATGCTTCTGCTTACTGTTGGGTTGCTGGCTTTTGGAACCCTTCGCGATAGGGGTCCACTCACCCAGCAGGGGCGTATCGACGCCATCTCGAAGCAGTTAGCTTGCCCTACCTGCAATGGTGAAAGTATCTACGTGAGTCGTGCACCTGCCGCAGAAGCAATTCGCAATGAAATTGCCAGAGAAGTTGCTTCGGGGCAAAATAGCGACGACCAAATTGTTGCAGTGATAGAAAACAGCTTCCCCGGCAGCGTCTTGTTGCCGCGAACTGATGGTGTGGAGTCGTTGATATGGATTCTGCCCGTCGTGGCATTGGTGGGCGGACTCTGTATTTTGGGTCTTGTCTTTCGGCGCTGGAAAAATGCATCGCTCGCACATGCTTCAGATGAAGATTTTGCCATTGTTGAAGCCGCTTTCTTGAAAAAGAACGACGTCACAGATGACGAGAATGTATGAGCAGCGAAGATCGCAACTTTTTGTTTTCATCGTTAGAAGATCTTGAGCGTGAATACGCAGCGGGCGATATGGACCTCGCCGACTATGAAGCTCTCAAAAGTAGTTACGTAAAGCGCCTTGCCGATGTTCTACGCGATACCGAAGTAAGCGATGAACTTCACGAAAATACAGATGTCATACCGACTCGCAATTGGAAGAAACTCATACTTACCATTGCCGCAGTTACAAGTATCGCAGTTGGTCTCGGAGTGCTCGTAGCGCGTCAGTCGGGCCAGCGTCTTCCTGGGCAAACATTGTCGGGAGGGAGTCCGAACAATACGGCAGGTTTACTTGCTCAAGCTCGTCAGTTGAACTTCAGCGACCCGATTACGGCAATCAAGATCTATAGCGAGGTGCTGAAAACTCGCCCCGATGAAGTAGAGGCACTCACTTATCGCTCGTGGCTACTGGCGCTCACCGCGCGCGACGCATCTGATGACATTCGTACCGCAGCAGTGCAGGCCGCCATTGTGGGCCTTGGCAGGGCGACGCTCATCGACCCCGAATACCCTGATGCCCATTGCTTTTTGGGAATTGTGAGCTATCGCTTTGCTGCCGATACGGTCACGGCAAAATCGGCGCTCAAGAAGTGTCAAGAGGCAAACCCACCAGCAGAAGTACAAACATTTGTGGACGCAATAGTTGCGGAAGTGAACGCATCTCAGTGAGACTCTCTAGGTGGGATTCTTTGAACGCAATCGACAAGAACTAAAGGCTTTGGGTCTCGACCCTGCGCGGTTGCCGCCAGGGCAGTATCTCACTGAACGGTTTCCTGTTCTACATGTTGGCGATGTTCCGACGTATGCACCCAATGAGTGGAGTCTGCGAGTTTTTGGTGCAGTAAACAATGAGTTCACTTTGACTTTCGATGAACTCAAGGAAATGCCGAGCGTCACTATAGAAACAGATATTCACTGTGTCACCAAATGGTCGAAGTTCGACACTCACTGGACCGGCGTTCGGGTGAAAGATATTTTTGATCGCGCAGGTGTGCATGCAAACGCAACTCATTTCATGGGTCATGCAGAACAGGGCTACACAGCGAACCTGCCAATGGAAGATGTGATGCGCGAAGAGTCGCTGGTGGTCTATGCCTTTGAAGGTGAAGACATTGAACCCATACATGGTGGGCCAGTACGTCTGCTCGTACCGCACTTGTACTTTTGGAAATCACCAAAGTGGTTGCGCGGAATGGAAGCTTGCGTTGGCGATACACCTGGTTTCTGGGAACGCAACGGGTACAACATGTACGGAGATCCGTTTTTAGAGCAGCGTTTCTGGGGCGATTAGTTCGCTTGAATTACACGCTGGTGGCGCAGAAGGTGTCGCCCTGTGGAATGGATTCTTGAAGTTCGGGGTTTGTTTCGCCGTACAGCGCGCCGAGCATTCCCTTCACCATTCCGCGGTCGACTGCACAAATAACGGGGTGTTCAATAGCAACATCACCAAATGGGCAATGGTTATTGACAATGCGTAATTGGTTGTTGCGGTGATCTGTATGTGCAGCAAAGCCGTGTGCAGTGAGTGCATCGGCGACAGCCTGCAATGCACTTTTCAGTGAGCGTTGACCATGTTCAAGGTCTTCGCCACTCAAACCGGTAGCAAGCACGCGTCCGTATTGTGCGCCAACTTTTTCTGCCATGATTTCCGCTTCGGCCCTTGGTAAAAGCTCAAGTGCATTACCGAGCAAACTCAGAACAAGATCATCACTGCGAACAATGGGTGCTTCGAGCGGGGAAGGGCCAACACAGCGATAATGCTTCGACGGGCGCCCAGCGCCACCGCCGTAAGGTTTTTCTACTGAGGCTTCTACGTAGCCACCTGCAGAAAGCTTGTCGAGATGATGACGTGCAACGTTGGGGTGCAAGTTGAAGTGTTCAGCGACTTGTGCTGCAGTTGCGCCGTTGTCGCTTTCGCGAACATAGAGGTACACGGCGCGTCGAGTGGGGTCGCCAAAGGCTGAGGTGATGGCACTCACAGTGGCCGTGAAAGAGCCAGGTGACATTTGTTGCTCTCGACTCATGCGCTCACTCATTACCTGATTACTCTACAGCGAGGTATTGTACCTATGGCGATAGTGCTAATTATCGTGTATTTCTCTTATCCACCTCTTCGAATCGGATGTCACCCTTATGCCCATTGCAGTTGAGCAAGTCATCGAAGCCCTTCGACCCGTACAAGACCCAGAACTTCATCGTTCCATTGTCGACCTCGGCATGGTGCGCGACGTCGAAGTGTCGGCATCGGGTGTTGTGACCCTCACCGTGGTGCTCACTATTGCGGGTTGTCCGTTGCGTAATGAAATTACGAATCGTGTGAATGGTGCTTTGCGCGCCGATCCGTCGGTAAGTGATGTGAATCTCACCTTCGGCGTGATGACCGATGCAGAACGCGAAAACGTGCGTCGCATTGTGCATGGCGATGCAGCTTCTTCTGCTGGTTCACAAACTGCGCACGGCCATGCCGAGGGTCGCAGCATTCCCTTCGCGCAGCCTGGTTCAAAAACGCGTCCTCTGCTCATTTCTTCTGGAAAGGGTGGCGTAGGAAAAAGCAGCGTCACAACAAACTTGGCAGTTGCCCTCGCAGCGCGTGGTCACACAGTCGGAATTGTCGACGCCGACATCTATGGTTTTTCCATTCCGCGTATGTTGGGTGCAGATCGTGACCCTGTTGCTATCGACCAGATGCTCCTTCCGCCAGAAGCGTGGGGCGTGCGTTGTATCTCTATTGGATACTTTGTGCCCGATGGTCAAGCAGTGGTGTGGCGTGGCCCCATGTTGCACAAAGCACTTGAACAGTTCCTCACCGATGTGTATTGGGATGAACCCGATTTTTTGCTTGTCGACATGCCACCAGGTACCGGCGACATTGCGCTCAGTCTGAGCCAGTACTTGCCACGTGCCGAGGTGTATGTGGTCACCACTCCGCAACCAGCAGCACAAAAAGTTGCGCGATTGTCGGCAGCAATGGCCGAGAAGGTGAATCTCACTGTTCGCGGCGTCATTGAAAACATGTCGTGGTTCACCGGCGACGATGGCAAGAAATATGAGATTTTCGGCTCAGGTGGTGGCCAAGAGCTGGCGAATGAGTTGAATGTGCCGCTTTTGGGGCAAATTCCCCTCATGAACGCATTGCGTGAAGGCGGCGACGATGGTCACCCCATCACTGCTGTCGACCCCACCAGCGAGACCGCAATGATCTTCCATCAGATGGCCGAACGTATTGCGACCGAATTGAAACCGAAGAAGATCTTTAGCTCTGCCCTCAAGATCTCGTAGGGTTCAGGTATGGACATTCGAATTGGAGTTACCCAAAGCGTTCGTGAAATCACACTCGAGGTGGAAGACGACGCTGCGGCGCGAAAGAAAATTAAGACTGCAGTTGATGCCGCAATCTCCGGAGCAACAGATGTGCTGTGGCTCACCGATAAAAAGGGCCGCGAAGTAGCAGTGCCTGGTGCGAAAATTGCTTACGTTGAGTTTGGTAGTCCAGACAGCGATAAGCGCATGGGCTTCGGCGGTTAAAGCCACTTCGCTATGGCAACCCTCGGCGACCTAGCTCGACAAAATACGCTTCTTGAAAAAGAAGACATCGTTCATTTGCAAAACCTCATTTCTGAATGGGGAATGCTCGCTGACTTTTGTTTTGCCGACTTGCTTTTGTATCTGCCAACAACTGAAGGTAAATGGATCGTTGGTGCGCATGTGCGTGCAGCTACAGGGCAAACCTTGTACATTGCCGATCGCGTTGCAACGTGGGCAGCGCAAGATGAAGAGTCGTTGCTGGCACAGGCGTATGCAACAGGTGAATGGAGCGAAGGCGAAATTCCCGTGGAGGACGGCGCACAACTAGCACGGATGTTTGCTATTCCGGTGCGTTTTAATGGACATCCCATTGCGGTACTGAGCCGCGAATGGTCAACACGCAGCAGTCGTCAGCCAGGTGAACTTGAACGTACCTATCTTGAAATATTCGACCGTTTCTCACTCATGATCAAAGAAGGCCTCTTTCCGTTTCCTGGTAAAGCAGCCGACTCCAGCGTTGCTCCGCGCGTAGGCGACGGCGTGCTGGTGATCGATGAATCGGCTCGCGTGCGTTACGCGTCGCCAAACGCAGTGTCGGCGTTGCACCGAGTAGGTATTGGAGCAAACAGTGTTGGGCAAACATTGGCCGAACTCGGTTTCACCGACAGTGCGGTTCGACAAGCATTTGAGCGCCACGAACCAGTGGTCGAGGAATTCGACCAAACCAGTGAAGTCACTTTGCTCGCACGATGCATGCCGTTGCTCCATGTGAATCAAGAAGATGGAGCACATACTGCAACCGGTGCAGTGCTCTTGCTACGCGATGTTTCAGAGTTGCGGCGTCGCGATCGTTTGATCTTGTCGAAAGACGCAACAATTCGAGAAATTCACCACCGCGTCAAAAACAACCTGCAAACCATTTCGTCGTTACTACGTCTGCAGGCACGCAGGTTGGAAGAAGGCGAAGCGAAGTCGGCGGTGAATGAATCGGTGCGACGTATTCGCACTATTGCCCTTGTGCATGAAACCTTGTCGCGTGGGCCAGGCGAAGATGTTGCGTTTATTGAAATTGTGCGACCACTGCTACGACTCGTTGAAGAAAGTCTGCAATCTCCCGATCGACCCATCCGATTCGTTGTACATGGTGACGGAGGACGCTTGCCGGCAACAATTGCAACGCCGCTATCGGTGGTGCTCACAGAGTTATTGCAAAATGCGGTTGACCACGGATTCAAAGAGAGCAACTCGCATCGCGGTGGGAATGTTTCCGTCCATTTATCTCAAGAAGTTGAAGTGTCGCCGCAGGGCGAGGAAAGTACGCGCCTGTGTGTGAGAGTGCTCGATGACGGAGCGGGGCTAGACCCGAATTTCGATATCAGTCAAGCAACTGGATTAGGGCTATCGATTGTTCGCACGTTGGTCAGTACAGAACTCGGTGGCACCATCGACATGCGCTCTGCGACTGCAGCAGATTACGAAGAAGCAGATGTTGAGTTACCAGGTAACTCCATGGGAACAATGATTGAACTTGTTGTTCCTATTGCGGCGCTTTAGCCAGCAATGCTGGAACGGTGACGAGCAGCAATTTGTCGGCGAATTGCACGACGCTCGTCTTCTGAAGTTCCGCCCCACACACCAGAGTCTTGGTTGGTGTCGATGGCGAACTGCAAGCACTCGACCTTGACGGTGCATTGGTCGCAGGTTTCTTTTGCCTTGCTGAGTTGGAGAAGTGCTTGGCCTGTAGTTCCTACAGGGAAGAACAATTCTGGGTCAGTGTCACGGCATACCGCGTTCGAACGCCACGTGTAGTCGGCGCTTCCGAGCGCGAGGCTTGAAGCGAGGATGGTCACTTCATCTCCTGCAATTGCTAAGGGGCTTTGATGGCCCGGGGTGAATAATTCTTGCGCCACAATTTCTTTGTGGCTCGGGCACGTTACGTCGGGAATTCGCTAATCACAAGCAGTACTTTGAGATTTATGAATCAAATTTTTGTTCCGGTAACACTTGGCTCTCAAACCTTCGTTTTAGCCCACCGTGGAGCCTCTCGAGCCGAGCGCGAAAACACAGTGTTGGCATTTCGTGCTGCGGGCGATATGGGGGCCGACGGGGTAGAGCTCGATGTGCGGCTCACCGCTGATGGGCATTTGGTGGTGCACCACGACCCACGTTTGGAAGATGGTCGAGATATTTGTGCAATGCAACGTAGTGAACTTCCAGCGCATATTCCCACCATGCACGAAGCGCTCGATGCATGTAGAGGAATGTGGGTCAATGTAGAAATCAAAAACGATGAGAAGGAGCCCGACTTCGATAGCAGTGACTCTGTTGCAGAACTCGTTGCACGTGCACTTATTGAACGCAATGAAAATTCACGATTTCTCATCTCATCATTTCGGCGAGAAACCATAGACAAAGTGCGCGAAGTCGCACCAGAACTGCGTACTGCTTGGCTCACCACTGTGGTGGCACCCAATGATGCAGAAGGCATTGTGAACGACCTCGTACGGGGAGGTCATAGCGCGCTTCACCCATGGGTTGGTTTGCTCACAAAGGAACTCATTGTCTTGTGCCATGAGCGCGGTATACAAGTGAATACGTGGACCTGTGACGATGCAGTGCGCATGGCGGAATTAGCTGAGTGGAAAGTAGATGCGATCTGTACCAATGTGCCCGATGTGGCTTTGCGCGTACTTGGTCGTGTGTAATTAAGAAAGAAGCGGCTGCACGAGGCGAACTGCGTGAGGTTCATGGGTGAAGCGCAACTCGGTTGTTTCACCCAAGTAGTCGCCATCGAGTTGGAACGGAAATGGCCTGTCGTAGGAAACGCTCATGGCCTTGACGTCTTCGCGAATTTTTACGTGTTTGCTTTCTGGAACGCCTCCGCTGCGGATGGCTTTACCTAATGAGCCAAGCAAAGTGAGAGCAGACAAAGAAGTGAAGGTCACCACCGACAAACCGCTGTCGAGGTTGGCATGGGGTGACAAGTTGAGGGGCTTCTTCCCTAAGAAGGTGTATGGATTCGTGTTCATGACAATGCTGAAATAGCCATTGATGGGTTGTTCTTCTCCGATATGAACAGAGAAATGCGGATCTTTGCGGCTGTAGCCAAGGGCCCAAGTGTGTAGCGCTGCCCCGACGAACAATGGGTGGCCGAGCCAGCGTTTTAAAGCCGCGCGGCGCTCAACATTGCGCACCACGGCAGCGTCGTAACCCACGCCAGTGTGGAAACAAAAGTACCGACCATTGACCTTGCCTAGACCAATGGGGGCAATGCGCTCGGTATCGAGTGCCAGAGCAAGCTGCTTCACTGCCTCAGAGGGGTCATTCGACATGCCGATGGTGCGGGCAAAGACGTTGGTAGAGCCCCCTGGAAGGACTCCTAAGGCCGTTTCTGACCCTGCAATGCCTGTGGCAACCTCGTTGAGTGTGCCGTCGCCTCCGAAGGAGACCACGCAATCGAGCCCGCGTCGGGCGGCGTCTTCGGCAAAGCGTGTGGCATGCCCGCGGCGGTTGGTTTCCACCACCTGGACGGTGTGGTGGCGGGCAAGGTGCTGATGGACCACAACCGTGTTGCGGGCTGTGACCGATGACGCAAAGGAGTTAACTACAAGAAGAACACGCACAACGAGGAAACGGTATCAGTTTCTGTCGCCAGTTAGGCAGAATCGGAACCGAGCGGTAACAATAGAAGCCATGAACGTGATCGTCTGTGTAAAACAGATTCCAGACCCCGCCTTGCCAGGTGCCTTAGACGGCGCAACAAACACCCTGAAGCGAGACGGCAAACTTATCCTCGATGACTCCGACGCATACGGCGTAGAAATGGCATTGCAACTTGTCGATGCTGCCGGTGGCGGAGAAGTGAGCATTATCTCTATGGCGCCGAATGGCGAAACCGCTGGCATGCGCACCGCACTTGCCATGGGCGCTGCAAAAGGAATTTTAGTTTCCGACCCTGCACTACAAGGAAGCGATGCACTCACCACTGCAAAAGTTCTTGCAGCAGCTGCACAACGCTTAGGCGGAGCAGATCTCATCATTGCTGCAACAGAATCTTCCGATGGTTACACCGGAACTGTTCCCGAACAAATGGCTGAAGTTCTCGGACTTCCTTCGGTGACTTTCGCAAAGAAAGTAAAAATTGACGGCGGTGTATTGAAAGCCGACCGTCAAACCGAAGAAGGATACGACGAAGTGGAATGCGCACTGCCTGCACTCATCAGCGTCACCGCTGGTGTGGTGGAACCGCGTTACCCCAGCTTCAAAGGCATCATGGCCGCAAAGAGCAAGCCAGTAGAAGAAGTAACTGCAAGCGACCTTGGTGTGACACCAGCGGGTTGGGCAGGTGCAGGCCAAAAAGTCACGCTTGTTGCTCAAGCAGAAGCTCGTCAAGCAGGCGAAATCGTAGAAGACGACGGAGAGTCGTTTGGCAAGATCGTTGCGTTCCTAGAAAATCTGAAAGTGATCTGAGGAAAAAATCATGGCTATTAACAGTGTGTGGGTTTTTGCCCAAGTAACAAATGGTGCCGCAACTACAGGAACTCTCGAGCTCCTCACCAAGGCCCGTTCGCTTTCATCAAATGTCACTGCAGTTTTGGGTGGCGATGCTTCTGGTGTTGCTGCGCAACTCGGTGAGTATGGCGCAACAAAGGTGTATGCCACTGGCGATCTTGCAGGAAAACTTCCTGGTGTTGCTGTGTCTGGTGCAATGAAAGCAATCATCGATGGCGGCGACAAGCCCGACCTCATTTTGTTCCCACAAAATTATGAAGGTCGTGACGTGTTGTCACGTTTGTCAGTGAAGCTCAATAAGTCGGTGCTCACTAACTCCATCGACGTTGCTGTCGACGGCGACGCAGTGAATGCAACCACACCTATTTTCGGCGGCAACACTTTGGTCACCACCACCTTCACAGGTGAAGGCCCATACCTCGTTGCGTTCCGTCCAAAGAGTTTTGCTGCTGAAGCATCGGGCGGCGCTCCTGCTGCTATTGCTGCTGCAAGTGTTCCCGACCTCGGTGCAACAGGTGGCGCAAAAGTAACTGCAGTGCACGTTGAAGAAACCACTGGTCCAAAACTCGATGAAGCAAGCATTGTTGTTTCTGGTGGTCGTGGTCTTGGTGAAGCCGACAAGTACGCAATGGTTGAAGAGCTTGCCAAGTTGCTGAAGGGTGCACCTGGTGCATCGCGCGCAATTGTCGATGCAGGCTGGGTTCCTTACTCGTACCAAGTGGGCCAAACCGGCAAGGTAGTGAAGCCAAGTGTTTATATTGCTGCTGGTATTTCAGGCGCAACTCAGCACATGGTGGGCATGAAGGGTGCGAAAAACATCATCGCCATCAACAAAGACAAAGAAGCACCCATCTTTGGCATTGCCGACCTCGGCATTGTTGGCGACGTGCACAAAGTACTGCCAAAGCTCATTGAGGCTTTGAAGGGTCGTTAATTCATGACGATATGTCGCGGGCAGAAAATGCCCACGACATATCGTTAAATGGATCTTCCACGGCAAGTTGCAATTGCCATCCATGCAGCGGATCTTCTTCGCGCCAGGTAAACCATTGCAGTTCTTCCATCTCGGCAAGAAGCGTGTTGGGTCGTAGCGGCCATTCGTCGAGCGCATCGGCAAACGCGGTTGCAAGCCACCAAGCACTGAAGCGACCTTGTGCCATGCCGCGCCTGCGGCCATGTGCGCCACCCGATGCTCCTGCCCATGCAACCAAAGACATCACCTGTGTTGGTTCAAGTGGCGACACATATGCCTCGTTCAGCCCCAGTGCTCCGAGTGCCGATGCAATGCCACCAGACACTGCTGCAAATGAGACGCGACCATTTGACTGTGATGTCCATGCTTCCACCACGCCACGCACTGCTTGTTCAATGTCGGGGTCATCGTCTCGTTGTGCTGCGGTATTGCATTTCACTTTGTTGAAAGGGACTGCGGTGAGAAGCGGAGTAGGTGCTTCAACGCCGTTATCGGAATAAAACGGCACTTCATACGACGGCTCCCACGTGCCAAGGGCAAGAGGAATTTCTAAAATTGCTTGCAGGCTTGCATCGTTTTCTACGTTGTCGCCGCGAATGGCGCGTTCGTATGCAACAAAGCCACGCATGGGTGGGTCGGTGATGTACTTCTCGACTTCATTCCACGTGTGGCTTTGGGCAATCACCTCAGTGAGAGGGCCCATGCTGAATGTGCTGGTGGGATGTTGCAAAGACTCTGCAGCATTTTTAGCGTCGGCATGTAATGCAAGGCGGTAGTTCGCCAACGTGGCTGCCGGCCATACTTGGCGCCCAGTTTTTACTGCTGCGGCACACTTATTGCGCAGTGCAGCAAGCTCATTCCATTCACGTTTGGCACAAAGGGCATCGATCTCACGAATAATTTCATCGAGGTCGGCTCGGTCAACAAGCGCATCGAGATAGTGACTCATTACTGCAGATTGTCACAGAAGAGGCCACGGAACGCGTCTTCCCGATGGGTCGTAGGGCAAAACTTTATTTTCAAGCAGCCACTCGACGCGTTCTTTGAGCGCTACGACTTCATCTTCACTGAGCAGAGTTGCCACCCGTAGTGGAACTTGTTGAGCAATATTTTCCAGTGCAGCAAGGTGTACTTCGGTAAGTTTTTCAGTAGCGAAATCCCAAATGACGGTACGCAATTTGAAGTCAGCTGAAAAACACACTCCATGGTCGATACCCCAAATATGGCCGTTGCTGTCGAGCAACACGTGCCCACCTTTGCGGTCGGTGTTGTTGGCCACAATGTCGAATATCGCCATGAGTCGTAATTGGTCGTGTGTTTCTGGGTGGTCTTCAATAAAAGTGAAGTAGTGCAGTTCGGGGTTGGCTTCAATGAACCATTGCACTGAGCCTTCACCAAAAGGACCATCTCGCACCACCGTGGGTGGAACGAGGTCGAAACCGAGTGCTTCAGAGAGTTCATAGGCGGCAACTTCACGACGAAATAACCCTGGCTCGAAATCCCATAGGGGTTGCTCGCCTTTGAGCGGCTTGTAAATGGCTTGGCATTGTTCAACTTCATCAACAAATATCTTCACCAGAAAAGTGGCGTTGCTGCTGTAAGGCATGCGACCAACAATTTCCATCTCGCCATTGCGAAGAACGCCGAGCGGGTCGCTGTGTGCAACGCGTGAAGTTGCTGACATAAAAGGAGCTAGTTCATTCGTGGGCACGGATGCCCGTCGATGTTCATTGGGAGCCCGCACCAGCGACAATTGGGTCGCCCTGCGCCAACAACGTCGTCGGCGTGATCACAAAAGGCAAGCGCTTGAGCGCGGGTGAGAAAGCCACGAATGCGACTTGCCACAACATCGTCAAGTGGTTCGCCTTCTTCGTCGAGATCAACCATTTCATCGAGGTGAATAACAATGCGGTCGAGTTCGCGGTCGTAAGCAACACCAATGGGCCCTACAACAAAAGCAACCTCGGGGTTGGGCGAAACACTGAGCGCCTCAGGAAGTGGAGCATCTTTGCTGTCGGGAAGGTCGGCAAGAAGTTCGCGTACGTAATGTGCAATTGCTGCAACTTGAGACTTCTCACATTTCACAGTGATGGTTTCGCCTTCGCCGCGCACTTGAATGAGAAAGGTACGTTCACCGGGGCGACCAACGGCGGTGGTGGTAAATGCATCGGGTGCATCGAAGTCGCGATAGGTGGTCATGACGGAGCCAACTCTGAAAGTGAACCGCCGGTGGAGTTCACTGTGAGCACGATGGGCGCGCCGCCTCCGTAAGCCAGAGCGCTGATGGAGCAAGTACTCACCACGATGCGTTGAAAGAGATCGAGGTGTGTTCCCATGGCGTGTGCGAGTGCTGCCTTAATGGGGTCGGCGTGAGAAAAACACACCACAACGCCACCAGGATGGCGTAAGCGAATGTTGTCGAGCGCGGTAGAAATGCGCACTTGCATTTCGGTAAAACTTTCACCGTTGGGAAAACGAAACGTGCTTGGCGCGCCCTGCACGGTTTTCCATTCAGGAAGTTTCATGAGGTCGCTCAATTTCCCGCCGGTCCATTTGCCAAAGTCACACTCAATAAGGCCTTTGTCGATGATGACTTTTTGCTTGCGTTGTTTGGCAAGTGGTGCCGCAGTTTCACGCGTGCGCTCAAGTGGCGAGGAATAGATGGCATCAATTTTGGGAAAAGAAGCGAGGCGCTCGGCAACTTCGGCAGCTTGCTTGAGGCCTGTCTCGCTGAGGTGAAGGCCAGGAGCGCGGCCAGGAAGTGATTGCCCGGTGGTGGGAGTTTGTCCGTGGCGCACGAGGAGCAAGGTGGTGGGTTTGTGATGAGGAGTAGCTTTTTTTGACGCCATAGCACCTGCGAACTTATCGGTTCTGCCTCTACTGTGTACATATGGGCGCCCGAAAACTCTCGCCACTTGACGCTGTGTGCCGCGATGTTGCATCGTGTCGCGCCTGCCCACGGCTTGTTGAATGGCGTGAAGACATTGCGCGTGACAAACGAGCCATGTTTCGCGACGATACGTATTGGGGTCGTGGAGTGCCGGGCTTTGGCGACGCCCAAGCTCAACTGCTGGTGCTCGGGCTTGCTCCGGCAGCGCACGGTGCAAACAGAACAGGCCGCGTGTTTACAGGCGACAAAAGTGGCGACTGGTTATACCGAGCGATGCATAAAGCAGGTTTTGCAAATCAACCCACGTCGCAGCACATTGACGATGGTTTGCAACTCAGTAATGCATGGGTCACTGCCGCAGTGAAATGCGCGCCACCGGCCAATGCGCCAACGCCAGATGAACGTGTGACCTGCAGGCCATTTTTAGAGCGTGAGTTTGCAGCGTTAGATAGTGCACATGTGTTGGTATGTCTTGGCGCATTCGCGTATCAGGCAGCAACAGAATTTTTGCACATTCGTCCGCGACCAAAATTTGGCCATGGTGTTGAAGTGCAACACGGTAAGTGGACCTTGCTGTGTTCGTTTCACCCGAGCCAGCAAAATACTTTTACGGGGAAACTCACCGAGCCAATGTTTGACAATGTTTTTGAGCGCGCGCGCGAGCTATGCGCTATTGGAGTACTGGAGTAAAAGCACTGCGCAATGCTGCAGCCGAAGCCGCCAATGCCGCTTTGCCATCGTCGAGAAAATCGGCAAGTGAAACAAAGCCATGAAACTGGCTCGACCACCGCACATGTGACACAGCAACGCCCAGAGCAGAAAGACGCTTAGCGTATGCTTCGCCTTCATCACGCAAGGGGTCGAATTCAGCGGTAATAACAAATGCGGGCGGAGCTGCGGCCAGCACTTCATCGGTATCGAGCAACGGTGACACTCGTGGGTCGGTTGCAGTGCCCTGGTTGCCACTGAGGTAGTGCTCAACAAACCACTTCATGCCGGCATGTGTGAGGAATGGGCCATCTTTATTTTCCTGATGGCTTGGGTGTCCAAGGCGACAATCGGTGACGGGATAAATGAGCAACTGGTACACGCATGGAATGACCTGCATGTTGGCAATGATGGCTGCAAAGTTGCCACCAGCAGAGTCGCCACCTACTGCAATGCGTGTTGCATCGCATCCGATAGATGCTGCGTTGTCGTAGGCCCAGCGTGTGGCGGTGACGCTGTCGGTAAGAGGAATAGGAAAGGGAAACTCGGGAGCAAGGCGGTACTCCACCGAGAGCACAGCACATTCACTTTGCATGGCAAGCGCGCGGCAGACGCCGTCGTGTGAGTCGACATTGCCGAGCACCCAACCACCACCGTGGTAGTACACGAGCAGCGGAAGATTGGTGTTGTTATTCGGCTTGTATAAACGTGCGGGCACTCCACCGGCGTCAATATCTTTTGTTTCAAAGATGGGCAGGGACGACGGTGTGGTGCGCGCATTGCGAATATCGCGTGCGTTTTGGGGCGTGTCTTCTTCGAAGGGCTTATCGCCCAATGAGTCGATGAAGTTGATGATGAATTGTGACTGAGGATGCAGTGGCATCACCACAAACTAGTGCGCCGCAGGGGCCGCTCCGTCAACCTTCTTCTTAGGTTCAGGTACACCCACTGCAGGGGCGCCATCGGCCCATTGTGGCCAGCGACGACGGCTCACAATAGAAAGCGTACGCAGTAGTTTCATAGCCACTTCGTCTTCTTGTGCGGGCCGGGCTTCGATGACGCCATCGGCAATCATGCGGGTGATGACTTCCTCGCCAAGCTCGGTGCGCACGATGGTGAGGGTCCAGTCGTTGTCTTTACCAATACCACCGGTGGCGATGTCGGAGTGCTCAGCGGCAAAGTCGGGGCAGTTCTTGCAACCCTCGCGAGTCCACTGATGACATTCCTTCAAGTTGATTTCGTGGAACGAACCATCTTTCATCCAAATTTGGAATGCACCTTTGATGTTCATTTTCACCATGTCGGCTTTTTTGAGGCCGTACTTCGCTTCGAAAAGTTCAGGGAAAATTGCGTCGTCAAAAGTTTTTGAGCACAAAAGACCAATGTTGAAAACGAAGGGCTTACCTACTTTTCCTGCTTTGCGATCCCACATCACTGGGGGAGAAGAGGTTTGGCATCCCATTCCCACAAGAGCAAGCTTTGTGAGCCCGAGTTCTTTTGCTTCTTTTAGTGCAAGTGGGTTTGCGCAGTAGGTGTATCGGCTACCAGCAGTAGCAAGCACTTCATCGGCAGTGCGCACGAGAACGGGTTTTGCCTTCCATGCGTCGTCTGGTTCAACACCGCTCACCATTGCGCCTTCGATGTAGTCGTTCTTCAAGAGCCATGTGAGCATGGCAGTAACAAAGCCGCCGTCTTGACCACGGTCGTGTTGTGTTTTATCGGAAGCACGGGTGAGAAGAAGTTGACGCCAGATGCCGGCCATTTCATTTGGCTCGCGCACGCGACCAAAGAGGTGCATGTCGGCAGCAGGTTCCCATTGGCGAAAGCGTGGGCACGCACGTGTGCAGGTGGTGCAACCTTTTTCGCCGTGAATGCAATTGTCGAGGCCGAGTTCTTCTTCAATATGGAAAGGCTTGTACTTGCCTTCCTCATGCTCGTACCCAATGACATCGTGAGGGCACGTAACAACACAACCTGCACATCCTGTACATAGGCCAGTGGTAATGACCTCTTCGTAGAGTTCTTTCCACTGGGCAGTCCAGCGGGTAGTGCTTGCAGGTGCAGATTCAGTCGTAGTCATGGCTACGACACTACCTACAGAGCGTCGCTACCTTCTTCTCCTGTGCGAATACGGATGATTCGCTCGGCATTGGTGACCCAAATTTTGCCGTCGCCAATTTTGCCTGTGGAGGCAGCTCCACGCAGGGCTGCAATGGTTTTTTCCACGTCATCATCGTGAACGACCATCTCAAGGCGCACTTTTGGCACAAAATCGATGTTGTATTCGGCTCCGCGATAGGTCTCGGTATGGCCACCTTGGCGACCAAAACCTCGCACTTCGCTCACGGTGATTCCTTGGACGCCTGCCCCTTTCAGGGCTTCTTTGACATCATCAAGTTTGAAGGGTTTGACAACGGCGGTGATGAGCTTCATGTCGTAATCCTACGCCTGATAGGCGGTCTCTGCGTGCTGGCTCTGATCGAGCCCGACGAGCTCATTTTCAGGCGAGACACGGATTCCGATGGTGGCGTTGAGAATTTTTGCCACCACGTACGTGACGACAAAGGAAAAGACGAAGGTTGCCACAGAAGCGAGGGCTTGCTTGCCGAGGAGGCTGGCTCCACCACCGAAGAAGAGGCCGTCGGCTCCGAGGCCGTTGATTGCCGTGTCGGCAAAAAGACCAAGGAGTAGCGAACCGGCAAGGCCACCAACAAGGTGCACGGCAATCACGTCGAGGCTGTCGTCGAAACCAAACTTGGTTTTGAGGGTGAGGCACAAGTAGCAAACAAAACCCGTGATGGCGCCAATGGCGATTGGTGCCATGCCGCCGACGAAACCGGCACATGGGGTTATGGCAACTAAGCCAGCAACTGCTCCTGAAGCAGCTCCCAGAGTTGTTGCGTGACCTGCTTTGATTTTTTCAATGATGAGCCAAGCAATCATTCCGCTTGCTGCTGCGAGTTGAGTGTTGATGAGAGCTTGTGCGGCAAGACCATTTGCTGCAAGAGCTGAGCCGGCGTTGAAACCAAACCAGCCGAACCACAAAATGCCTGTTC
>Ga0208592_1000113_pt1 | contig 24141 bp, 24 predicted proteins | sample LakMenE18May10ns_FD_150712 | JGI IMG/M metagenome (GOLD analysis project Ga0208592, IMG submission 150712) | Freshwater microbial communities from Lake Mendota, WI - 18MAY2010 deep hole epilimnion ns (SPAdes) | ecosystem: Environmental > Aquatic > Freshwater > Lentic | place: Lake Mendota...
TGTATTCCGCAACCAAAGTAGGTGTGGTGCGCATTGTGGAAAGTTGTGCGGGGTTCGCATCTGAAGGAATTCGCGTGAATGCTGTTCTTCCCGGCATGGTCGACACCGACATGACCATGAAGCAAACCGGCGATGGTACAAAACCTGCTGCATGGCTTGCGCCAGTCATCGCATCAACAGTGATGTTGACTGCTGAAGATATAGCAGTAGCAGTGATTGCACTCATTGAAGATGACACTGCTATTGGCCAAGCAAAAATTGTTGGCAACGTCGGGCGCGACTACAAGTAACGAATTACTTGCGAGCGAGGCGCTGTGCCTCGCTGAACGCAACGTCTTTGTCAACGCGTGGTTCTGGCGGAAGACCCAACACACGCTCACCAACAATGTTGCGTTGTACTTCGTCGCTACCACCTGCAATGCGGTAACCAGGTGCGCCCAAAATGTGTTCATTCCAGGCGTAAGTGCCCCACTCGCCATTGTCGGCAACTAAACGCGTGCCAAGAATTTGCGAGATGACCTTGCTGATGCGTGTCATGTTCTCGGTCCACATCAACTTGCCCAGCGAACCTTCTGGGCCGGGTGTTTGCCCAGCACGCAAGCCTGCTGCAGCGCGACGGTTGGTGAGTTGCGCCACTTTGTGCTGAATATAAAGATCGGCAAGTGATTGACGAATGATGGGGTCATTTGCAACGCCAGCCCATTCGGCTGCTGCAATGACTTGCTTGTAAGTGCCGCCGGTGTGGCTACTTGTTGAACCACTTGAGTGGTCGCGTTCAAAGCCGAGGCAGGTGAGTGCAACTTTCCAACCATCACCAACTGGTCCGAGTCGCAGTGAGTCGGGAATGCGTACGTCGGTGAGGAATACTTCGTTGAAGTTTGCGCCGCCACTCATTTGCTTAATGGCACGTACTTCAACACCAGGAGCGTTGAAAGGCACCATAAACGCGGTCATGCCTTTGTGTTTTGGCACATCGAAGTCGTGGCGTGTAATTGCCAAGCCCCATTCAGCAAAGCGAGCGCCCGAGGTCCATACTTTTTGGCCGTTCAAAATCCATTCATCACCATCGCGTACTGCGCGTGTGGTGAGTGATGCAAGGTCAGAACCTGCACTGGGTTCACTGAACAACTGGCAACCACAAATCTCCATGCTCATGAGCGGCTTGACAAACATCTCTTTTTGTTCAGGCGTTCCAAATGCACCAATAGTGGTGGCAATGAGCCCCATTGAGGTAGGGGGAAGCTCGCCAGCGCTAGGAATGCGAAACTTTGATTCCTCTGTGGTGTAAGCGCGCACGTATGTGGCAGGAAGGCCACGGCCACCCACGTCTTCTGGCCAGTTGATCATTGCGTAGCCAGCGTCGAACTTTTTGCGCTGCCATGCCTTCACTGCATTGAGACGCTCGAGCTCGTGCTCATCGGTGTAGTTGTGGAAGATGGCAACGTTGTCGGAGCCTTGGCCCCATTGTACTTCTTGCTCTTCGTCGTCTGATTTGTCGGCTTCGGGAAGGGCCTCGGCATTTTGCTCGAGCCAAACTCGGGCTTCTTTACGGAACTGGTCGATATCAGGAAGGTCTGTCACGCTCTAGACGCTAGTAGTGCACCGTTTCCCATGCGACATCGAAGCCCAAACTTCATACCCGACCGTGAAACTCGTTGAGAAAAGGGTCACCTCGGTACACTTTGACGACGGTCCGCCGTGAAGTTCTGCCCTACAAACAATTGAGTGAGGTTTTTTGTGTCTACCCCAACCCTGACCGCTGGCTCGAAGGCCACAGTTCTCGTCGATCTTTTGCCACAGTCCAGCGTGCGCTCCCGTGTCATCACGCGCGACATCGTGCTGGTGCTTGGTTTCGCGCTCCTCACTGCAGCTGCAGCTCAGGTGCAGTTCTCACTTGGCTTCACGCCAGTGCCACTCACCGGCCAAACATTTGCCGTTTTACTGTCGGGCGCCGCACTTGGCATGCGTCGCGGTATTGCTAGCCAAGCCGTGTACTGGGGTCTTGGCCTAACGGGTCTTCCTTTTTACGCTGGCGGTGACGGTGGTTGGCAAAACGGAACTGGTTCAACACTGGGTTACTTCGTTGGCTTCATTGTTGCTGCTGGTGTTGTTGGCAAACTTGCCGAGCGTCGTCACGATCGCGAAGTGGTGTCGTCACTTGCTGCAATGGCATTTGGCACCGTCATCATCTACGCCTTTGGCGCTTTGTGGTTGGCACACAACCTCAACATCCCCGTCGCAAATGGTGAAGCAAATGCCATTGCTTACGGTGTGACCCCATTCTTGGTGGGCGACTTGTTGAAGATGGCTCTTGCTGGTCTTCTCACACCACTTGCTTGGGCAACTGTTTCTTCAAAGGGTAAGTAATCATGGCAGTTGTGCTGCGTGAGTTTGCAGCGTCTCATCCAACAGACGTAGGTGTTCGCGATGGGCGTACAGCGCTCACTTGGCCACAACTCAACACTTTGGTGAACAAAATTGTTAATGCAATTAACGCCAGCGATCTCGGTCCTAGTCGCCGCGTTGCCGTATTCGCAGAAAACAGTGTTGAAACTGCTCTTGCACATTTGTGCACACTGCACGCCGGCGGTTCAAGTGTTCCAGTCAACTTTCACTTGAATGCCGATGAAGTTGCTTACATCTTGAAAGATTCCGACACACGTTTGTTCTTTACGGGTCCTGAAAACCTCGAGCGTGCAATCAGTGCCGTTGCACTCTTGGAAAAGGCCATCCCCATTGTGGTCTGGCGGTCGCAGGGTGCAGTGGGCGCAGGGGTCGTCACTCTCGACCAATTCGTTGCCAATGCATCTGAAGACGAGCCATCGAGCAATGTGCCACCACGACCAAACCTCATGTACACCAGCGGCACCACGGGTGTACCTAAAGGCGTAGAACTTCCACCCACCATGTTTGCTGGTGGTAAAAATATCGACGAACACATTGCTGCCTTGCAGCAAAACCGTTTTGCTTTGTTGGGCGCCCACATTGTTGTGGGCCCGATGTATCACACAGGTCCGCTGTCGGGTGTACGTGTGCTTGCAGCGGGTACTCCCGTTGTCATTATGGAAAAGTTCGACCCAGAGCGCGTGTTGCAAAACATTGAAACCTACAAAGTTGCCAGCAGTGTCATGGTGCCAACGCACTTCAAGCGACTGCTCGACCTTCCTCTTGACGTGCGCAAAAAATACGACGTGTCGAGTGTAAAAATCATGTCGCACACCGGTTCGGCTTGCCCCATCGATGTAAAGCAACAGATGATCGAATGGTTTGGCCCGGTTTTTGTCGATGCATATGGCGCAACCGAAGTAGGAACCGTTTGTTCCATTGCGAGCGAAGACTGGCTCACACATCAAGGTTCAGTGGGTCGTGTCATTCCGCCATTCACACGTTGCGTAGTTGTCGACGACGACGGCAATGAGTTGCCTGCCGGCACCGAGGGTCGTCTCTTTTTCGAAGACTCCACCGGCCGTGGCGTGGTGTACCCAAATGACCCCGAAAAATCTGCCAAGGCTCACTTGCGCCCAGGCGTTTTCACACTCGGAGAAATTGGTTACGTCACCACCGATGGCTTTGTGTACATCACCGACCGTTTCAGCGACATGATCGTTTCGGGTGGAGTCAACATCTACCCAGCCGAAGCGGAAAAAGTTCTCATTGAACACCCAAAAGTTGCCGACGTTGCCGTTATTGGCGTGCCCGACAAAGACATGGGCGAAGCTGTGAAGGCACTTGTTGTTCCGCAAGACATCAACAATGCGCCTACACCTGAAGAACTCATTGCTTTGTGCCGCGAACATCTTGCTGGTTACAAGTGCCCGCGCACCGTAGAAATTGTTTCTACAGTGGGTCGCAATGCCATGGGCAAAATCAATAAGCGCACACTGCGTGCTCCTTATTGGGAAAGTGGCCGCACAATTGGCTGATGCGGGGGCATCACAAATGGGGGAACAATGACAACTCAAACTAGTGAAGTCGAGAAACTTGTCCTCAGTGAAACACCTGCGCCTCATGTGCGGCGATTAACGCTCAATAGGCCAACCAAGCGCAATGCGTTGTCGTATGCGTTACGCACACAATTGTTTGAACTGTTGCGTGAAGCCGATGCAGACCCCGCAATCAACGTCATCATTATTCGTGGTGCAGGCCCAAGCTTTTCTGCTGGCTACGACCTTGCGCAAGACAAATCGGAAATGCCACCATGGCCTATTAGTACAGCCGATGGTGCATGGGCACGTCATGTGCTCACGGGCTGGTTTGAAATGATGGATATGGCAACACCCATCATCGCCCAAGTTCATGGCTTTTGTTTGGCAGGTGGCACTGAGCTCGCCACCGCATGTGATCTTGTTTATGTTGCTCACGATGCGCAGGTGGGTTACCCACCAGTGCGTTCCATGTCGTCACCCGACATGGCTTGGCATGCCTGGATGCTGGGTATGCGCCGCGCCATGGAGGCAATGCTCACGGGCGATTCCATGACAGGCGATGAAGCAGTTGCCGCAGGTTTCGCTAACAGGGCATTCGCTGCCGAGAAACTTGATGCTGAAGTGTTAGCAATTGCCGAGCGGGTGGCAAAAGTTCCTGCCGACCTGCAGGCGCTTAATAAGCGTGTAGTGCACCGTGCCATGGAGGCCATGGGAATGCGTGATGGCATGCGCGCCACTGCCGACATCAACGCACTTGGTTTCCATCAACGAGCAAGTAAAGAATATTTCGCAAAATTTGCAGGGGGAGTCACGCAGGCTCTCGATGCACGAGACAGTTCATTTGGTGATTATCGAACAGGGGAGAAATAGCAATGAGCAATTCCATTGATGCAACAGACATTACAAAAGTAAACATGGTGTCGCCCGAAGTTCTTGAGTGCCCATACCCGTATTACGAGCGCGTGCGCGAAGAAGCACCCGTGCACCAAACTCCATTGGGTTTCTGGGCAGTGTCGCGCTACGAAGATGTGCTGTCGGTGGTGCGTAACCCAGAAATGTTTTCGTCCCTTGCGCAAAGCAATTCATTCGTTACGCCACCACCCCCTGAAGTCATTGAAATTGCCAAGCAGGGCTATCCACGGGTCAACACATTACTTTCTAATGACCCGCCTTCGCATACGCAGTTTCGCAACTTGGTAAACAAGGCGTTCTTGCCAAAACGTGTTGCTCAATTGGAAGACTCCATTCGTAAAATTGCCAACGACCTCATCGATGCTTTCATTAACGACGGCAAAGTTGACCTGGTCGAGCAGTTCGCCGTTGGTGTTCCTCTCACGGTTATTGCCGACGCACTTGGTGTAGACCGTGCCGACATGCCGAAGTTCAAAAAATGGAGCGACGATTCCGTTGCACCGCTATCGGGCATGCTCACTCCAGAGCGTCAAATTGAATGTGCTCACAGCCGCATTGAATTCCAGAAGTACATGGTCGACCGCGTGCGCGAGCGTGAAGAAAATTTGCGCGACGACTTGTTATCTGACCTTGTGCAAGCACGATTCGATTCGGGCGAGCGCGCTGGTGAAGGCATGACAATGCCAGAAATGCTCGACGTCATCGCGCAGTTGTTGGTTGCCGGAAACGAAACCACAACAAAACTCATTGCCGCCGCAACTCTCATGCTCGTGGAAAACCCAGAGCAAATGGCCAAGGTGCGCGCCGACCACTCACTCATTCCTAACCTCGTTGAAGAAGCATTGCGCATGGAAGCACCAGTGCAAATGCTTCCTCGCTTTACCAAAGACGACGTTGAAGTAGGTGGCGTTGTCATTCCGAAGGGCTCTGTGGTCATGGCAATGTATGGCTGCGCGAATCGCGATGGCGCAAAGTACCCCAACCCCGACATGTTCGACATTGAACGCGACAACGCCCGCACGCAATTGGCATTTGGCCAAGGACCACACTTCTGCGTGGGTGCGGCACTAGCTCGCAGTGAGGCACGTATCGCCTTCGAACTCTTGCTCAGCCGACTCAACAACATTGCACTAGCAAGTGTTAACACTCCAACACATCGCGAGTTGTCAATGACCCTGCGTGGTCTCACCAATTTGCATCTCACCTTCACCCCCGCATAAAGACAGGAACCCCCATGCCGGTAGATCTCAACAACCTTCAAGCAACACGCTATGAAGTAGTGAACCCCGGAGAGAACGGCATTGCTGTTGTCACCTTGAATAGGCCCGAAAGTCGTAACGCTCAAAACAAGCGCATGACCTATGAGCTCGAAGCATGCTTCTCTGCAGCATCACGCAGCAGCCAAGTGAAAGTCATTGTGCTGCAGGCCGATGGACCTCACTTCTCATCGGGTCACGACATGCGCGACGACGAGAGTCATCGCGAGTTCGATCTTGTATTCCCTGTCGGTGGTTTTGGCCGCGAAGGCCAAGAAGGCCAAATGGCATGGGAAGAAGAGGTGTATTTCAACATGTGCTGGCGTTGGCGCAACTTGCCCAAACCAGTAATTGCTGCTGCACAAGGAAAAACCATTGCGGGTGGTCTCATGTTGCTGTGGGTCGCCGACATCATCATTGCCGCCGACGATGCAATGTTTACCGACCCCGTTGTAGGTATGGGCGTAAACGGCGTGGAATATTTCGCACACCCATGGGAACTTGGCCCACGTAAAGCAAAAGAAATGCTCTTCACTGGCGGCTGGTTTACAGCGCAAGAAGCAGCTGCAACAGGCATGGTCAACAGAGTGGTTCCTGCAGCTTCATTGCGTGAAGAAACCATGAAGATGGCAGCAATTGTTGCGCAGCGCCCATCGTTTGCCTTGAAGCTCGCAAAAGAAAGCGTCAACCAAACCCTTGAAGCACAAGGACAATGGAACTCGTTGCGTACCGCTTTTGTGCATCAGCATCTTGCTCATGCAAATAACCGCATCAAATTTGGGATTCCCGTCGACCCAGGCTCCAGTCGTAAGTCGTAAGGCGCTCTCGCTTAACATTTTGTTGTGACGAAAAAAGCCGAAACTGTGGTGCGCAAACTGGGGAGACCCCGCGCCGTTGATTCGGTCGACACACGCGTGCGCTTGCTTGCAGCTGCACGGAAATGCTTCGGAGAAAATGGTTACGAGAAAACAACTAATGCTCAAATAGCAGAAGTTGCTGGCATCACCACGGGTGCGATTTATCACTACTTTCCATCAAAAGTGGAAATGTATGCAGCAGTATTCGAAGGCGTGCAAGATTTCATTTATTCAGAATTTGAATATGCCATCAATGAACACGACACATTGGTAGAGCGATTCAACAGCATCCTCGATATTTCGGTACGGATTAACCGCGACGACCCCAGCATCGCTGGCTTCGTGGTCGACGTGGCTTCTGAAGTGCAAAGGAACCCCGAGTTGCGACAGGTCACTTCGCTCTTGCGCCATCGCACCAGTGGATTTTTAGAGAAGTTGTGTGACGATGCGGAAAAGAACAACGAGATCCGTCCGGGGGTCTCGCGCGAGGCACTTCAAGACCTGCTCAACGCGCTGTTGTCGGGTCTTTTGAGGTTTTCGACTCTCATTAACGACTCGGCTCGCCATGGGGAAGCAGTAGAAGTCTTGAAACTCATGCTCAGAAATGCTGTCTTTGCCACTGGTCCTTATGTGGTGCGCCCTCGCAGCGGGCCAAGTGAGTCACAGCTCGCAGTCTGAATCGCATGAGGGCTTCAAAAGGTGCGAGAATAAAGCCATGACAACCCAGATCCCCGTGGCCGAAGAACTTTTCACCTGGCCTTCTGACTCACCTCAACTCATCGGAACCCGTTACCCAGACAGCGGCGTCACCACCTTTCCGCAGTCCACCTCGTGCCCAAAAACTGCAGCTCAAAATGGTGAGCGCGTGTTGCTCCCACGAGTGGGCAAATTGTGGAGCTGGACCATTCAAGGTTTTCTTCCCAAGTCGCCTCCTTACGCAGGTAAGGAAACACCAAAGACATTCAAGCCGTATGGCGTTGGCTACATTCAACTTGCCGACGAAGTTATTGTGGAGTCACGTCTCACCACGGCAGAAGCAAGTGAACTCAAAATTGGTATGGACATGGAATTGGTCATCATTCCTTTCACCACCGATGACGATGGCAATGAAATTGTCACCTTCGCATTCGCACCAGTAAAGAAATAACAAGAAAGTTTTATTGAAAGGCAAAACCATGGCAGAAGATGTAGCAATTATCGGAATTGGAATGCACCCCTTCGGGCGCCACGACAACACCGGCATGGAGCAAGGCGCATACGCGGCTCGCGAGGCATTGAAAGATGCAGGTTGCGACTGGAGCGATGTGAACTACGCCTTTGGTGGTTCATCAGCTGCAGGTAACGCCGACACCATGGTGTCGGCTCTCGGTCTCACCGGTTTGCCATTCATCAACGTTGCTAACGGTTGTGCAACTGGCGGTAGTGCACTCATCAGCGCTTACAACGCAATTAACGCTGGTGCTGCCGACGTATGTATGGCAATTGGTTTCGACAAGCACCCCAAGGGTGCCTTCGACCCAGATCCAGCCGACTTCGGCTTGGGCAAGTGGTACGGCGATACCGGCCTCATGCTCACCACACAGTTTTTCGGCATGAAAATTCAGCGCTACATGGACCAATACGGCATCTCAGCTTCAACGCTGGCAAAAGTTGCTGTAAAGAACTTCCATAACGGTTCGTTGAATGAGAACGCATGGCGTCGTAAGCCAATGACCGAAGACGAAGTGCTCAACGCACTCATGTTGTCGAACCCGCTTACTCAGTACATGTTCTGCTCACCTGGCGAAGGTGGCGTTGCGCTCATTCTTGCTCGCGGCGACATTGCTAAGAAATTCCAGAAGAAGCCTGTGTACTTGCGTTCAGCAGTATTGCGCAGCCGCCCATTCGGCAGCTTTGAAGTGTTCAACTCATGGTTGTCTCCAGATCGTGGCAACAGCCCATCCGTGGGTGCGGCTGCAGCAGCATTCAAAATGGCTGGCATGGGGCCAAGTGAAATGGACATCGCGCAAGTTCAAGACACCGAGAGCGGTGCAGAAATTATGCATATGGCCGAATGCGGTTTCTGTGAAGACGGAGAACAAGAAGATCTCATCCAGAGTGGCGCTACCAATCTCGATGGTCGCTTGCCTATCAACACCGACGGTGGTTGCCTCGCCAACGGCGAGCCTGTTGGTGCATCGGGCCTACGTCAGGTATACGAAAGTGCTTTGCAGTTGCGTGAAGATGCTGGCGCCCACCAGGTGCCAAAGCCCATCAAGACTGCTTTCACACATGTGTATGGTGCCCCTGGCATCAGCGCATGCACCGTGTTGTCGCGATAGTCAATTAATGAACTAAAGCTCGCGAGCGTTGCGCTCTGCGAGCGGTATCGGTTGCAAGCACAGCAAGTGCAACCCAAATGAGGCTGAACCCCACTATGCGCGTCGCATCGAGTTCTTCGTGATACGCCAACCATCCAAGTAAGAAATTGATGGTGGGTACAGAGTATTGCAACGGGCCCAAAACGGTGAGTGGTACGTGTTGTGCTGCGTAGCCAAAGATCCACAACGGAATAACGGTAATGATGCCGGTGCCAGCAATGAGCACCCATTGCCACGTTGAAGCATTTTGCATTGCACTGTCGCTACTGCCGCCTTGAGTGATCATGAGAACGATTGCGGGCAAAAAGAGAAACATCATTTCGCCAGACAAGCTTTCAATTGACTTGAGCGGTATTTGTTTTTTGAGCAACCCGTAAAGCGACCATGAACCGGCAATGAGCAATGCAATGTACGGCACGCGTCCGTAACCAACAGTGAGTATTGCGATGGCGGCAACAGCTAGTGAGATGGTTACTTTTTGAGCAGTGTTGAGTTTCTCTTTCAAGACCGCCACACCAAGCCACATGGTGCACAGTGGCGCCATGAAGTAGCCAAGTGCAGTTTCAATGACGTGGTCGTGAGCAACGGCCCACACGTACGAGCTCCAGTTCACCGTGACCAAAATACTTGCGGCGAAAAGGCGCCAACCCATTTCCTTTGAACGCATGGCGCTGATGATGATGCGTAGGCGCTTGTGCCAAATAACGAGCGGGGCGAGCATGCAGAAGCTGGCAAAAATACGCCAACCGATGAGTTCAAAGGGAGGAAACCCGTGGAGGTTCTTCCAATAAATGGTGAGGAGCCCCCACATCACATATGCGCTGACACCGGCAATGAGGCCAGAGCGCATACGTGGGTCGGGAGAACTCAGAGTGTCGACTTCCAGCTGTTGAAGTAAGTGATTTCTTCAGCGGGGCGGCGCTTGCCCACCTTGAAATCTTCACCGGTGTAATACGCAACGGGGATAAGTGCGAGTTGCGTAACGGTGTCGGGCAAGCCGAGCAACTGTGCAGCTTCTTGTTCGTACTTCAAATGCAAGGTGGTGTAGGCAGTGCCCAGGCCACGCGAGCGAGCTGCAAGCATGAAGCTCCACACGGCGGGAAGTAGTGAGCCGTAGTAACCCGTTTGTGCCTGAACATCGGCGTTGGTTGGCAGGCGATCGAGGCCAATGGGAATGAGGAGCGCAGGAACCTTCTCTAAAATGGTTGCGAGGTAGTCGGCAGATTCCATAATGCCGTCGGCATCGGTACGACCCTTTTTTTCTACTTGGTTGCGCTGCATCTCGATGTAGGGGAGGTACGCCTTGCGATAGATATCGGCAAGACCCATCTTCAGATCGGGGTCATCGACTACCATCCAGCGCCACTTTTGCAAGTTTGAGCCAGCAGGAGCTTGTGCGGCGAGACGCACGCAGTCGATGAGCAGCTCGCGTGGAACGGGCCGGGTGAGGTCGAGGCGCTTGCGCACGGCCCGGGTGGTGGAAAGGAGGTGGTCTGTCTGGTCCAAATTGAAGGTAAATCCCATAGGATTTAGACTAGTGGTCATCGCCCATGGGGTTGATGCCAGAACGATTCTCGAGTGAAGGACCCCACATGACTGATGCCAAGAAAATCTCACCGCGCCAAGAATGGAGCGAGGCCTTTGAGGCATCGAAATTGCGTGAGGGCGAATACACCACGATGTCGGGTATTCCCATCAAGCCTGTGTACGGGCCAGAAGATGCCGAACACCCTGGCGTGTACCCGTACACCCGTGGGCCGTATGCGTCGATGTATCGCTCAAAGTTGTGGACCATGCGCATGTTTGCTGGTTTCGGTACTGCCGAAGACACCAACTGGCGCTTCAAAGAAATCATCAAGTCGGGTGGCGACGGACTCTCGACCGCATTCGACATGCCCACATTGTTGGGCCTCGACTCCGACGACGAAATGTCGGAAGGCGAAGTGGGTCGTTGTGGCGTAGCTATCGACACCTTGGCCGACATGGAAGACCTCTACTCGGGCATCGATCTGTCACAGATCACCACGTCAATGACCATCAACTCTCCAGCTGCAGTCATTTTCGCCATGTTCATTGCGCAGGCTGAAAAAGCTGGCGTGAACCGTGCCCGCGTTGGTGGCACATTGCAGAACGACATCTTGAAGGAATACCAAGCACAAAAAGAATTTGTGTTCCCTCCACGTCAGAGCATGCGTTTGGTGCGCGACACCATTGCGTTCACCGCCGAGGAAATGCCAAAGTGGCACTCCATTTCTATTTCGGGTTACCACATTCGCGAAGCGGGCTCTACTGCCGCTGAGGAATTGGCATTTACTATTGCCAACGGTTTTGCTTACGTAGAACTTGCGTTGCAAGCTGGCTTGCCCATCGACTCATTCGCTCCGCGTTTGTCGTTCTTCTTTAACGCACACATTGACTTCTTCGAAGAAATTGCGAAGTATCGCGCTGCTCGTCGCATTTGGGCACGTTGGTTGAAAGAGCGTTATGGCGCCAAGCTCGACCGCTCCATGCAATTGCGTTTCCATACGCAAACAGCAGGTGTGTCGCTTACTGCTCAGCAGCCAGAGGTCAACATCGTACGTACAGCAATTGAAGCTCTTGCCGGAGTTTTGGGTGGCACGCAGAGTTTGCACACCAACTCAATGGACGAAGCACTTGCATTGCCCACCGAGAAGACCGCTCGTATTGCATTGCGCACACAGCAAGTCATTGCCTTTGAAACCAATGTCACCCATGTGGCCGACCCTCTGGGTGGTTCATGGTTCGTTGAAGAACTCACCGATGAAATGGAACGTCAGGCAGAAGAAATTTTTGCTCACCTCGACAAACTTGGCGAGGGTTCCATCTTGGAAGGTTGCATCCGAGGAATTGAAGAAAACTGGTTCCAGGGTCGCATTGCCGACTCGGCTTACGAACTTGAGCGTTCCTTCAACCAGGGTCGTCGCACCATTGTCGGCGTGAGCAAGTTCAAAGAGGGCAACGAAGACGACAACCTCGACATTTTGCAAATCACTAATGAAGACGAAGCGCGTCAATTGAAGCGCCTCGACGTTGTGAAGCACGACCGTAACCAGGCTGCTGTCGACGCTGTTTTGGCAAAGTTGGCAACAGAAGCAGCCGATCCGTCAATCAACCTCATGCCCACACTCATCGAAGCTTCAAAGGCATATGCAACTTTGGGCGAAATGATGAACACCATGGCGAACGTGTTCGGACGCCATGTTGAAGTGCCTACTATCTAAGAAGGTAACGACTACACCACGTTGGTGTTGAGGAACCGCAGTATCGATTGGGGGAATCGTGCTTCATTTAGAGGAAATGCCACAGCGGGTCAAAGCCTTTTTTGAAAAGGTAGAACCCACGTGGAAAAACGTCTCGGTGGAAAAGTATGAGGTCATGACAGGCGGCTATAGCCGCTTGTTGGCCCGGGCCGATGTTGCGCACGATGGCATCATCTCTACTTTTGTTTTACGTGGCGACCCACCAGCCGACAAGAGCTTGTTGTATACCAGTCGTGTTCAAGAATATGAACTTTTGCGTATCGTTGGCGATGCTGGGGTACGCACTCCTCGCGCTTTGTATTTCGATGCAACAGGCGAAGACCTTGGAACATTGGCAATTGTGATGGACTTTTCACAGTCCACTTCATTTTTGCCATACGTTGCTGCAGGGAACTCCATTGAAGGTTTGAATGTTCGCCTGGCAGAAGCCATTGCTTCGTATCAGAGCATTCCTATTAGTGCTTTGCCGGCAAGCATGGAACGTCCAGCAAGTTGGGATGCGTACATGACCAAACGCATTAACTCGTGGCGCGAGGCGAGCAATCACCACGTCGAGTCGCTCCCCGTGTTTCATTACGTAGCCGAGTGGCTCGATGCGCATCGCCCGCCGCCAGCACCGCTTGTGCTCATGCATGGTGACTTCCAGTGTGCCAACGTGATGGTCACAGCCGATGGGAACATAGAGGTCATCGACTGGGAACTTGCCGGAATTGGCGACCCACGTGAAGACATTGGCTATTTCAAAGCAGTGTCGCAAGCTTCACCACCAGACCTTTTAGGCGATGATGGCATTGAAGGGTTTTGTGCTCGTTACCGAGAACTCACTGGGCTCAATGAATTACAAGTGAACCCCGCAACTGTTGCGTACTTCTTAGTGCTCGGCGTGGTGGGCACCGTAGAGCAACTGATGCAGGGTGGTGCTGCTTGGGCAAAAGGTGAAAACCATTTGTTTAACTCGGTATTCAACTTGAGCTCAGTGCTCTTTGGCCAAAGCATGTGGTTGAACTTCCTGGGGCAATTATCTGAACCAATGAAGCAAATTGCTGCTGCAGCAAATGGAGGGAAGTAAATGTTTTCACGACCAACAACCGAACAATTGCTCGCTGGTATTGCTGAAGAGTTACGAACAGTGGTGGCAAGTGAAGTGCAAACCGAGACCACCAAAATTATGTTGCAGCAAATCGATCAAATCCTCATGGGTTGTTCACGTCGTGCTGCACATGAAATTGCATGGGTACATGAAGAGGCAGAAAAAATTGGTGCGCTCACAGGTAAGCCCATTGGACAGCCAGCAAGCTTGCACCTAGAAGATGTGCTGGCGTGGTATCACGAGGTCAGTTCACTGCTCTCAGAGGAAGTGGGCGCAGCATTTCGTAGTGGCGACCAGGGTCGTATCGATGCTGTGAAAGAAGTGCTCGACGCTCGCTCGGCTATTGAAATGCAAGTGCTCGGCGCTCTCGAACTTGTAGGTCGTGGCTAATAACCAAGTGGGGTAGCAGTGCCACGGTCAACACTTCCGTGGCGAAACTTTGCCGCGTCGATGGGCATATGAGTGTCGATTGACTGGCTCGTGGTGTTCTCGTGCACACAGATGCGTTCAATGATGCGCCATTCACCGTTGCGATTTTCATATTGGTCGAGATACCGCCCAAACCACGTGTCGATGTGGTCAACGCCATTGTCGGTACGGAACACATAAGTGACGTTGTAGATCTCGCCCGAGGCGGTGGATCCGTTCACTTCAATGGCGTGGTTCATGACACAGTGCATGGTGCCGGTGAAGCGTTGGTGAGAGTCAATCACACGGTCGCAAAACGCCATTGCATTTCCCACAAACACCCCGTGGTCGTCGGTTGCTTCTGGCCAGTATGCCGATTTCATGAGGTCGCCGTCAAGGCGGTCTACGCCGCGTGCGTACCTGGCGGCAACTTGTCGAATGGCGTCGTGGTCGGAAAGTGCTGCGCTCATGTTCCCCCTAGAGAAAGTCCGCAATTCAGCGGTCGTCATAGTGTAAACACGAGTGGTGAATTGTAAAAGACCCAGAGCGCGAACCCATTGTCTAGTTGCACTTCTGGTGCTCGCCACCTCGTGTGGGTCGGCTGGGTCGACCGAAACCACAATCACGTCAACATCCACAACGGTGCAGCCGCTGGCCACCTCCACCACCAGTACGGTTCCGCCGGCATCGGGGGAACCCGTGGCACTTGGGGTGCTTACGCGTTCTTCGCAGGCCAGTGTGTTGCAAGAGATCTCAAAGTACGTAAATGCACAACGCGCAGGTGTGGGCGGCAGGCCGTTGGTGCTGCAGGAGTGTGAAGTTTCCCAAGACCAAACGCTGGGTGACTGTATTGAGGAGTTTGCGCAGAACAAGGTGTACACAATTGTGGCAACCGATGAAGGTGTTGGAGACATTGGCGCAGCACTGGAGGAAGCAGCGCAAACTACACCGGTGGTTGTGGCCAACCCCATCGATGTCTCTGTATTGGTGTCGCAAAAACTCACTGCTATTACGCCAGGAATGCCCGGACTCATGCTGTCGTTGGCAATAGTGGCTGCCGCTGAAAACAAAAGCGTCAGCGTTGTGCATAGTGGGAGCGAGGAGTCGAATTCGATTTTTGCATCAATCGTGCGGCCAGTCTTAGTGAAGTCGGGCTTGCGTGTTGAAGACATTTCGGAGGTAGTTGTTCCCGACGATGCAACAAGTGACGAAGTAGTGGAACTACTTGAAGATGCTGAAGTCGCGTCGTCGGCAGTCATTGCCGATGTTGCTGGGGAAAACTGTGTTGGTTTTGCAAAATGGGTGGACTCATTAACAAGCAAGCCCATTGTGCTCACCGTCGATGCTTGTGCGCTGAGCAACTCAAAAAGCGAAACGGAAAATTGGTATGTGGCGCGATACGGAAACGACTTCACGAATGCTCGCGATGCTGAATTTGGTGTGAAGAATTGGGTGTCGTCGTATCGTGAAGGAATTCGTGCTGCAGTACTTGCTGTAGTTGATTTGTTGAGTGAACGAACCGAACGCAATTTGAGCTTGGCCGAAGTAAAAGCGGGCTTGAATGCTTCCGTAGAAAACATTCGTGGTTTTTCACAGGCTCCACAATGTGCACTCGTGTTGTCGTATATTGCTTTATGTACATCGCAAGTGGGTTTATCTCAGGTAAAAAACGGCGAGTTAGTAGATGTGCGCGGAGGTTCCAAGGGGAATCCCATCGAGTTATTCACCGAGATACAGCCCTTGGGCAGTTAGCGTATGGGTATGAGTTCTGCCTGGAACAGTGTGGGTGCTGCAGCAAATGCACTAGAAAAAACCACGATTGGTGATCTCTTTTCTCAAAACCCTGCACGCGCTACGTCGATGATGTTCTCGGCTGGCGAACTCTTGGTCGACTTTTCACGACAAAAAATAGATGAGCAGGCACTGCAGGCGCTCGTTGCATTGGCCAAACACGCCGATGTAGAAAAGATGCGCGAAGAGATGTTTAGTGGTGTTGCCATTAACAACACCGAAGGTCGCCCTGTATTACATGTTGCCCTGCGTATGCCTGCGAGCGAGAGCGTTGTGGTAGCTGGTGAAAACATTGTTCCTGAAGTGCATGCAACGTTAGACCGCATGGCAAAGGCAGTAGAACGCATTGCGAGCGGAACGCACGTTGGCTCCACGGGTAAGGCCATCAAGCATGTTGTCAACATTGGCATTGGGGGAAGTGACCTCGGGCCAGCAATGGCAATGCGCGCACTGAGTGCCTATGGCGTTACTGGTGTGCAAGCTCATTTTGTTTCAAACGTTGACCCCACAGACCTTGCCCAAGTTCTGGCGCACGTGAACCCGCACGAAACTGCCTTTGTTGTTGCCTCAAAAACCTTCACTACGCAAGAAACAATGGCCAATGCCTACACGGCAATGCAGTGGTTGCAGACCGGAATGAATGTGGCCGATGTGCAGAGTCATTTTTTTGCAGTCACAGCACGTGTCGATGCAGCGGTGCAATTTGGTGTTTCGGCAGAAAATGTCTTTCCGATGTGGGACTGGGTAGGTGGGCGATTCTCGCTTGGTTCCGCCATTGGTTTCTCGCTCATGTGCTCAATTGGTGTTCAACACTTCACAGACATGCTGCTGGGCATGCGCGAAATGGATGAGCACTTTTGCTCAGCTGAGTTGCAAGAAAATGTTCCGGTGCTGCTGGCGCTCGTTGGCATTTGGAATCGCAACTTTCTTGGCAGTGCATCACAAGCCGTTATTCCTTACCTGCAAGAACTTGCGCGGTTCCCGGCTTATCTTCAGCAGTTAGAAATGGAAAGCAACGGCAAGCGGGCAAACCGTGCTGGGAAACTGGTGGAACATGCAACCTCACCAGTGGTGTGGGGAGAGCCAGGCACCAACGGTCAGCATGCATTTTTCCAACTGTTGCATCAAGGAACCGATGTGATTCCTGTTGATTTCATTGGTGCCGCTCGAACAACTGCGGCAGGGCTCGATGAGCAAAGTGCTCGTGACCAGCATCGAAAACTCATGGCGAACATGTTTGCCCAAGCATCGGCGTTGGCCTTTGGTTCGCCTGCGGCAACCGATGTTTCTACCGCGCAAGGGGAGCATCGGGTTTTCCCGGGTAATCGCCCCAGCACCACCATTGTGTTCAATGAGTTGAACCCGCGTGTGTTGGGTCAACTCGTGTCGCTCTATGAACACAAGACCTTTGTTCAAGGTTGCATTTGGGGCGTCAACAGTTTCGACCAGTGGGGTGTTGAACTAGGCAAAGTGTTGGCCGGCGATGTGCTTGCACATATGGCAAACACATCGCTCGACACCACACTCGACCATTCCACACGTGTGCTGGTGGAATGGTTTTTAAATAACTCTTAGCGTGCGACCATCATTCCCGTTTTTTGGAATGAGACCGACATGCCAGCACCCGAGGTGAGGCCAGCGTCAACCGTGATGTTCTGGCCAGTGATGTAGCTTCCGCCTTCACTGAACAAAAAGAGTGCAGTTTCTGCAATGTCATTGGCGTGTGCTGCACGACCAAGTGGTGACATGCTGCCGATGCGCTCTGATGCAGTCTTCAAGTCGTTGGGGTCACCAGCAATAACGTGTGCGGTCATGCCGGTTGGAATGGACCCTGGTGCAATGGAGTTGGCGCGAATTTTGAATGCAGCAAGTTCTGATGCAGCGCTACGAGCCAAACCAATAACGCCAGCCTTAGCCATTGCGTATGCGTGTGGCCCGAGGCCTCCTTGTACGCCGGCAACTGAAGCTGTGCCGATGATGCAACCGCCATTGCCTGAAGCGATGATGCCACGGGCAGCGTGCTTGAAGGTGAGAAATACACCACGGACGAGAACAGCCATGGTCTTGTCGAAGTCATCCATTGGGGTGTCGGCAATGGGGCCAACAACACCAACAATGCCAGCGTTAGCAAATGCGCTATCGAGGCGGCCAAATGTGGCGATGCCTGCATCGACTGCTGCAGCAACGTCTGCTTCTTTGCTGACGTCACACTGTGCGAAAATTGCTTTGTCGCCGAGTGACTGAGCAACTGCTTCGCCACGCTCAACGCCATAGTCGGCAATAATGACTTTTCCGCCTTCGGCAACCAAGAGACGTGCGGTGGCTTCACCCAAACCGCTTGCGCCTCCTGTAATGAGAGCAACTTTTCCTTCGTAACGACCAGCCATGGGTCCCCCTTCGCGTAGATGTTTCAATCACTGTAGTGTCGGGTCGGAAAAGGTGCATCGTCAGACGAGGTGCGCCACCTATTGGGGCAAGGGGTTCAACATGGGTACAGACAATTCTTTAGTGGGCGCAGGGCGTATTGCAGGCGCGGGGAAGCGGCAAACGATCCTTGCGTATTTCAGTATGCGCGGGGTGGAGTTTTCTGAGCGAGTAGCTGCAGCGAGCGCGGCGGGTTTCGATGGCATTGGGTTCAATGTGGCCGAATACCTGAAACTGCGGGCCGATGGAACCACCGATGCGCAACTGCAGGCCATTCTCGACAAGCACAACGTGCGCATTTTGGAACTCGAAGCCCTGCGCCTTTTAGACGATGCTGCGGCAAAAGATTTTGAGCACGTGGCACGCACATTTCATGCAGAACGTGTGCAGGTCATTTCACCTTTTGGCCCCGACAAAGACATCGACCTCGCCAAGGCCTCAGCATGGATAGGCGAGATTGCCAAACGCACCGAAGAGGCAGGCATTCACTACGCCATTGAGTTTTTGCCCCCCACCAAAATTCCCGACATTGCCACTGCGCAGCGTGTAGCTCAAGCAAGCGGGCAGAAAAATGTTGGGCTGTGCGTCGACACGTGGCATGTATTTCGTGGGGCTGGCCTTGCATCGCTGGCCGATCTCGATTTCTCCATGGTGAAAAACGTTCAGGTAGACGACGGAACCATGAAGCCCCGACTCGACGACTACATCCAAGACTGCATTCACTACCGTGAATTGCTTGGCGCCGGAGAATTCCCTCTGGTCGATTTCTTCCGCAAAACCCCGCCAACAGCCCCCATCAGCGTGGAAATCATCTCCGACGCTCTCGACGACATTCCGGCAATGGAGCGGGCAAAGGTGCAAGCCGAGTCGCTAGAGCGTACTTTGGCCTTGGTTTAAGACCTCGGCATATTTTGAGTTCGCTAGAGGGGCATGAAGTAGGCGACAATAGAGCCATGGCAGTGAAAGTTCCTCAAATTGGCCCAGCTACTCCTGAAGAGGCAGACCTCAAAGGTCTCAACCCCTTCCGTGACTCCATCATGCATCAGTGCCCGCACATGTACTTCCGGCGCATGCAACAAGAAACACCACTGTTCGATGTTGAAGGCACCGACGTTCACATTGTGACGCGCCATGAACTCATCGTGCCTTTGGTACGTGACACCGAAACTTTCTCGAACCGCTTTGGTAGTGCAGGCGAGCCGCCCAAGGGTGAAGTTCTGGAAAAAATCAAAGCTGTGCTTGCAACGGGTTGGCCACAAGTGCCAACGATGCTCACTATTGACCCGCCGTACCACACACGTTTCCGTAACACCGTGGCTTCCTTTTTCACACCACGAAAAATTGCTGAACTGCGTCCGCTCATCGAAGAATATGTCGACAGCATCATGGAGAAATTCATTAATCGCCCCGACAAAACAATGGAGTTTGTTCGCGATTTTGCCGTTCCACTTCCTATTGCAGCAATCGCTTCCATTTTGAGCGTGCCCCTCGACAAGATGGCCGACCTCAAACGTTGGAGCGACGACTCCATCGCAACAATTGGAAGCAGCATCTCTGACGATCGTCGCATTGAAGCACTTACAGGTGTCATGGAAATGCAGCGTTACTTTGCTGGTCGTTTAGAGGAAAAGCGCGCCAACCCTTCCGACGATTTGCTCACCGCATTGGTGACTGCAGAAATCGATACCGATGAAGGAACAAAGCGACTCCTTGAAATTCCCGAGATGCTCTCGATCATCGCTCAACTGCTCACCGCAGGAAATGAAACCACCACCAACACATTCGCTGAAGGCATGTTGTACTTCGCAGAAAATATGGATGTGTGGGAAAAGGTGCGCCAAGATCGCACACTGATTGGCCCAGCTGTTGAAGAAATTCTGCGTTTGTCGTCGCCTTCAGGCGGCATGTTCCGTCTTGTCACCAAAGACAATGTGGAAATTGATGGCTGCCCCGTTCCTAAGGGTGACCGCGTCATGCTCATGTACTCGGCTGCAAACCGCGACCCGAAAGTGTGGGGCGACACCCCCGATCAATTCGACCCGTTGCGCCCCAACTTGAAAGAGCACCTTGCTTTTGGTAAGGGAATCCATTTCTGCATTGGCGCTCCACTCGCACGTCTTGAATTGCAGGTGGCATTTGAGCGCATGGCAGACCGCTTGAAGTCGTGGAGCCTCCTGGAAACGAACGATTTCCGCTATCACGACAGTTTCATGTTGCGTGGCTTGAAGAAGCTCGATTTATCCTTCGAAGTGGCCTGAGCGAGTCGGCTCATCGCCCCTTAGACTCAGAAGTCTTATGGCAGGTGAACGGGTTCTTGTTGCAAAAGTTGGTCTCGACGGTCACGACCGTGGAGTAAAAGTGGTCGCACGTATTTTGCGTGATGCTGGCTTTGAAGTCATTTACACCGGTCTCTTTCAGACCCCCGACAAAGTTGCTGCAGCTGCAATCGACGAAGACGTCGATGCGGTAGGTCTCTCCATGTTGTCTGGCGCACACATGACCCTTGCGCCAAAAGTCGTCGAGAAAATGCGCGAGCGCGGTGTTGATGTTCCTGTTGTTGTGGGCGGAATCATTCCCGACCAAGATGCCGAGAAGTTGAAGGCGCTTGGTGTTGCTGGTGTGTTGAGCCCAGGAGCAACTTCCGACCAAGTAGTAGATCTCATGCGCGCGGTCATTGCTGCTTCACGGGCTGGCTCAAAGTAGCCAAAGTGGCAGGAGTCGCCCGCGACCAAGCTGAGCGCGTACTCAATCTCATTGCGTTGCTTACAGAGAACTCACAGCCACTCACGTTCACTCAAATTCGTGGTGCACTAGGAGCCAATAACTATGCCGATGGTGAATCGGGTAGGGCAACCTTCGAGCGCGACAAAGCATTAGTGCGCGATATGGGTGTTCCTATTGAAATGAAAACCTTGGGCGGCAACCAAGCTGGCGAGTCGAGCTATCGCATCGACCGTCGCCAACTGGAATTGTCGTCGGTGAACTTCACCAATGAAGAGCGCCACGCGTTACAACTCGCTTTGGCCGCAGTGCATATCGATGCTGCTTGGGCCGATCGTGCGCGTTTGAAGTTGGGCCTCGAGGTGGCTGAGGGTGAAACCTTGTCGCAAGCGCACCTGCCAGTGAACAGCGTTGCATTGCCAGTAGTGACCGAAGCTGCACAAAATGCGAAAGAAATTAGTTTCAGCTATCGCGGCGAAACGCGACGCTTGCACCCCTACGGAGTATTGGGGCGTGGCGGGTATTGGTATGTCGTTGGTGCCGACCAAATGCGCAATGCAATTCGCAGCTTTCGCGTCGATCGTATTGAAGGCAAAGTCAAAATTGGTGATACAACTTTTGAGCGCCCGCAAGGCTTCGATATTCAAGCTGCAGTAGCAACCGATACAGAAATGTTGGGTGAAGGCGCAGAGCCCACTATGGCTCATGTGCTCATCGATGCCGCTCTGCTGCCAAGTGTTTTACGTGAGTTTGGCAACCAGTCGGTTATTGAGAATCGTGACGACGGTTCAGCGGTGGTAGAAGTGCCGTGTGGCAATGAAGGCCCATTTCGTTCGTGGTTGCTCGGTCTTGTTGAACATGCCGAAGTGCTTTCGCCGTCCGATGTGCGTGCAGGCATCAAAGACTGGTTACAAAACATGCAAAAAGGCGGCGCACAATGAGTGCCGCACCGCGCCAACGTCGCGCCGCCGAGCGCGTACAGGGTCTCCTCATCATGTTGCCTTGGCTTGCCGAGCGGAAACGTGTGTCTATTCATGAAATGGCAAATACTTTTCATCTCAGTGTTGAAGAGTTAAGCCAAGATCTCACACTCGCTGGTCTATGTGGCACTCCGCCGTATTCTCCATTGGAACTCATTGAAATCTTCTTCGATGAAAATGAAGTGTGGGTGGAAATACCGAACGTGTTCAACAAGCCCCTGCGCCTGTCTGTTGCCGAGGCTTTTGCATTGCGTGCCGTTGCCGATACCGCCCTCGCCTTACCTGGTGGAGCCAACTCTGCTGCTTTGGGTTCTGCCATTCGCAAACTCAACGAGCTCACTGCAATTGACGATGCGCTGGTCATTGAAAACCCTCACGACCCATTGCTGGCTGAATTGGCGCACTTCTGCGATATCAATGCACGTGTTTCGCTCGACTACTTTTCGCCCACCACCAATAAGTCAACATCGCGCAGCGTGGTGCCACGACGTGTGTGGTTAAGCGGTGAACACTGGTATCTCGACGCCATCGACCTCGGCATCAACGAACCGCGCGTTTTCCGTGTCGACCGCATTACTGCTTTGACAGACACAGGTGAAGTGGTGAACATAGAGACGCTTCCCGCACTTGCCGACGAACCAGGTTTCCATTGGGATGCACAGGCCGAACGAGTGACATTGCATTTACAGCCCTCAGCACATTGGGTGGCAGAGCGTTACCCTGTGTACTCGCAGCGCAAATTGGCTGACGGTGTGTTGGAAGTTGTTTTGCCAGTTACATCGGCACCATGGCTTGGGCGATTATTAGTGCGAGCAGGAAATGCCGCTGTAGTAGTGAGCCCTGAAAAATATGCAGCGCTCGGCGCCGACACTGCTAGCAATATTTTGGCTCGTTACAGCTAAGGAACAAGCTGGTAGAGGTCGTTCACAGTGCGCGCATTGTGTGACGCAATGAGAATGGAAAGCAGTTGTGCAGTTGCGGTTGCATCGCACAGAGCATCGTGAGCATTGGTGAGAGGAATGTTGTATTTCTCGCACAATGCCGTGAGGCGGTGTTGCTCAGCGCGCTTTGGGTCGAGAAGTCGCGACATTTGTAAAGTGCACAGGTGCTGGTCGACTTCAATGTTGACGCTGTGGCGTTGTGATTCAGACTTGATGAAACCAAAGTCGAACTTGGCATTATGTGCAACGAGAATGCGCTTTCTTGCCAGACGGCGTAGTTGACGCATTGCACGTTTGGTGTGTAGGCCTTGGCGCAACTGCTCATTGGTAATGCCGTGAATGTGGTGTGCAGGAGGGTTCTCGACACCCCAAGGAAACGAACCGCCATTGCTGGGGCGCACGTATGTGCTGTAGCTGCGCAGCACAGTTCCTTTGGCATTGGTAACAACTGCGCCGATTTGCAAAATGAGGTCGCTGTCGGTTGCTAAACCAGTGGTCTCAACGTCGATAACGAGGAACTCCGCCTTTTTCAGTGGCGGCATTTTTCGGGGCATGTGTTGCACAGTAGGGAAGGCGTGTTAGCCGGAAATTGCTTTTTGGAACATGGCCATGTCGAAGTAGTCGCGCCACAACGTAATTTTTCCGTTCGCAATGGTGAAAATGCCCATGAGAGGAACCTCCACCCAACGATCGCCCATCTTGAAGCGGTCGGTGCGTTCATTCATGACAACACCCGAAGTGGAATCACCAGATGAGGTTTGGTGATGAATCTCCCAATCGATTTCGCTGCAACTTGCAAGGAAGGGAGCAAGGCCTTCGCGCACACTATCTGGGCCAAAAACTTTGCGCATCGGCACATTGTCGTATTCGCACTTCTCGTCGAGGAGAAGAAGGGCAGCTTCAAGATCTTTTGTCTCAATGAGATGAATGAAGTGGCGTACAAGTTGGTCTGGCGTCATCTCGATATTCTTGCCGATGACGCCTCGGCTCAACGTATTACGCGCTGTGTGGCATGCGGGCGCGAATGCCGATGGGGGCTGCAACGGTGAAACCGGCAAGGTGTCGGTCTTCTTCGCTTTCGCCGGCCCAGTAGCCGTATTCATGGTTGGTTCGTGCGTACTCACGGCACTGGCTTGTGACCGAGCACTGATCGCACAGTTGGCGGGCACGAGCTTCGCGACGGGCACGGGCCTG
>Ga0208592_1000114_pt1 | contig 23908 bp, 23 predicted proteins | sample LakMenE18May10ns_FD_150712 | JGI IMG/M metagenome (GOLD analysis project Ga0208592, IMG submission 150712) | Freshwater microbial communities from Lake Mendota, WI - 18MAY2010 deep hole epilimnion ns (SPAdes) | ecosystem: Environmental > Aquatic > Freshwater > Lentic | place: Lake Mendota...
TTCGCTTGAATTTAGAGGACATTGACTACTCGAGAGAGATTCTTCGAGTCACGGGAAAGGGAAATAAGCAACGCATGGTTCCTTTCAGTGACCCAGCAAGTGATGCGCTGGCTTCATGGGTTAGAAACGCTAGATCGCAGTTTGAAAACGAGATGAGCGGCAATGCTTTGTTGATCAATTCCCGTGGCAAAAGAGTCGGCGTAAGGCAGGTCTACGCGCTGGTTGCCGGATTGCTTTCAGAAACTGCCGTCGGCGTGGCCGGTCCGCACGCTCTTAGGCATAGTGCGGCTACGCACTTACTTGATGGCGGTGCGGACCTTAGGGCTGTTCAAGAGCTACTGGGCCATTCCTCTCTCGCCACAACTCAGATTTACACTCACGTTTCGGTAGATCGACTGAAGCAGGGTTACCTAAAGGCACACCCAAGGGCCTAACCTGGCTCCACCCAAGGAAGCAACCTTGAGGCAGATAGTTCTCCAGTGAACCAAAGCGGGGACAGGTATTCACCATTTCTGCGTGCGGAAAAGTGCAGACAGTGAAGTAGCTCGCAGTGCAAAACATAGGATGGCTCGGGTTCACAAACTTCTCCGATTAAATCCCCAACAAAAACTTGTTCTCCAACAACCAGTGAGCTACAAAGCGGTTCGTAGCTACTTAGCAAATTGCCACCGTGTGAGATTGTTAGAACTTGTCTGTTGACAACCTTGCCAACAAACTGAACCCAGCCATCCGCTGGGGCAAAAACACCTTCACCATAGCTAACTGCATAATCGACACCGCGGTGTCCAGGCCCGTATTGAGTCTCAGGAGCCCGGTAGGTATTGATTAGCTGTTGATTCACAACCGGCGGCTCCCAAACTCTCTGGCTGCCAAGGCTGGGGGCGGGAAATTGAATTGTCAAGGTAAGCGCTAGCAGGCTGGCCACCTGAAGGCTAAGTATTCGCTGTGGCTCTAACACAGTTCAAATCTGCTGCTAAGCCTTTGATTTAGGTAGCTTACGCCGGGATCTGTGGAAAATCTGGACTGGAAACCAAAGCTTTCGGGCTGGTATGCTTGCTTCTAGCGGCATTCTCGCGAAAAAATCTTTGATTTTTGAGGTGTCGACTTCGCGTGTCGACCAAGATGGTTCCCACTCAGTGGCCCGAAAGGGCTTGTGGGATTTGTCCGGCACCAGGGGTTATTTGCAACCGCTTATAACCATTAACTGAGTGGGCGCTTAACTGCGCCGAAAGGAGTTTCGACTCATGTCAGTCGTAACTACAAGAGCCCTGCTAGACAGCGGCGTGCATTTCGGGCACCAGACCAGACGCTGGAACCCAAAAATGAAAAGATACATCCTCACTGATCGCTCTGGTATCTACATCATCGATCTTCAGCAATCTCTTGCGATGATCGACAAGGCCTACGCATTCGTGAAAGAAACCGTTGCAAACGGTGGCTCAATTCTTTTCGTTGGTACCAAGAAGCAGGCCCAAGAAGCGATCATGAATGAGTCGCTACGTGTTGGCCAGTCATACATCAACCAAAGATGGCTAGGTGGATTGCTCACCAACTTCCAGACTGTAGGCAAGAGACTTGCCCGCATGAAAGAACTTGAGACAATGGATTTCCAAGACGCTTCAAAGTCGGGTCTAACTAAAAAAGAACTTTTGATTCTTCGTCGTGAGAAGGACAAGCTAGAAAAGTCCCTCGGCGGTATCAGAAACGTAACCAAGACTCCTTCGGCTATTTGGGTAGTAGACACTAATAAGGAACATCTTGCTATCACCGAAGCCAAGAAGCTTGGTATTCCGGTGATTGGAATTCTTGACACTAACTGTGACCCAGATGATGTCACTTACGGAATTCCAGGCAACGATGACGCCATTCGATCAATTCAGCTGCTAACTCGCATCATTGCAGATGCAGTTGCTGAGGGTCTTATCGCTAGACACTCAAAGCCAGAAGTTGAAGCAGAGCCACTTGCTGAATGGGAGCGCGAGCTTCTAGAGCAGAGCAAGGAAACTCCAGAAGAGAAGAAGGCATAACTTATGGCTAACTACACAGCTGCCGACGTAAAGGCGCTTCGCGAGAAATCCGGAGCAGGAATGATGGATTGCAAGGGAGCCCTTGATGAGGCAAACGGAGATCCAGAAAAGGCATTTGAGCTACTTCGCCTAAAGGGACTAAAAGGCGTTACCAAGCGCGAGGGACGAGCTACCAGCAATGGTCTAGTTGTGGCTCGCGTCGCTGGTGGTAACGGATACCTCATTGAGCTAGCTTGCGAAACTGACTTTGTTGCTAAGGCAGAACGCTTCGTGGCCCTTGGAGAACAAATCGCAGACGCAATCGTTGCTGCCGGATCTAAAGATCTCGCATCAGCTTTGGCCGCATCGCTAAATGGCAAGACCGTTGCTGAAGCAATCAATGACGAAGCAGCTATTTTGGGTGAGAAAGCAGAACTTCGCAGAGTTGCTGCCATCTCAGATGTTGCCGTTGATGCTTACCTTCACCGCACATCAAAAGACCTACCTCCACAAGTTGGAGTTTTGGTTGCCTTCGATGGCAATGCTGAAACAGCTCACGATGTTGCAGTTCACATAGCTGCGTTTAGTCCGTCAGTTCTTTCACGCGAGGAAATCTCAGCTGAGACCGTTGCCACCGAGCGCCGCATAGCGGAGGAAACCGCTCGCAATGAAGGAAAGCCAGAAGCTGCACTCGTGAAAATTGTCGAAGGCAGAGTAAATGGCTACTTCAAGGAAAATGTCTTGCTAGAGCAAGACTTTGCCAAGGACAACAAGCTGAGCGTCCAGAAGGTCCTAGACCAGTCTGGAACTAAGGTTTCTGCCTTTGTTCGCTTCCGAGTTGGAGCCTAAGAAACTTGTTTAGTGAAAAGACTCGGCCCGATGGGGCCGAGTCTTTTTATTTGCCCGCCTAGACTATAACTGGAGCTTGGAGGATTACCGTGCCACAAAAAAAGCGCAGAGTGCTACTGAAGTTATCTGGAGAAGCATTTGGTGGTGGAACAGTGGGTGTGAACCCAGACGTCGTATCCGCTTTAGCAAAAGAAATTGCAGAAGGATCTAAATCCACCGAAGTCGCAATTGTTGTTGGTGGTGGAAACTTTTTCCGGGGAGCGGAGCTGTCTCAAAGAGGCATGGAGCGCTCAAGGGCTGACTACATGGGAATGCTTGGTACCGTGATGAATGCCCTTGCCCTACAAGATTTTCTAGAGCAGGCCGGCGTAGATGTTCGAGTGCAATCAGCTATTAGCATGGCTCAGGTCACAGAGCCCTACATCCCGCTTCGGGCGATGAGGCATCTTGAAAAAGGCCGTGTGGTGATTTTTGGAGCTGGTGCCGGCCTACCTTATTTTTCTACTGATACCGTCGCTGCTCAAAGAGCCCTGGAAATCAAAGCTGATGAGGTTTTGGTGGCTAAAAACGGAGTCGATGGAGTCTACTCAGCGGACCCAAACAAGGACTCTGGTGCAAAGAAAATTGAGAACATTACCTACCAGGACGCGCTGGTAAAGGGTCTCAAAGTGGTTGACGCTACAGCATTCTCTTTATGTATGGATAACAAGATGCCAATGCGAGTTTTTGGAATGCAAGGAAAAGGTAACGTAACAGATGCCATCAAAGGCAAGAAAATCGGCACATCCGTTACTGCCTAGTTTTGAAAGAATAGGAATCAAAAGATGATTGATCAGATACTTAAGTCCTGCTCCGAGAAGATGGGCAAGGCTGTTGAGTCCGCCAAGGACGATTTCGCAACCGTTCGCACCGGAAGAGCCAACCCACAGCTATTTCAAAAAATCATGGTCGATTACTACGGCACAATGACTGCGCTGGCTCAATTGGCATCATTGCAGAACCCAGAAGCTCGAACCATAGTGATAACCCCTTATGACAAATCTGCCCTTGGCGCTATTGAGAAGGCTCTGAGAGATGTTCCAAACTTAGGGGCTAATCCGACCAACGACGGAAATCTGATCAGAGTCAGCCTTCCAGAGCTAACCGAGGAACGGCGCAAGGAGTTTGTGAAGCTGGTCAAGACCAAAGCGGAAGATCACCGAGTATCGGTTCGTAACATCCGCCGCAAGGGTAACGACGAATTGGACGCCATAAAAAAGGATGGCCAGGTTGGCGATGACGATTTAGCGCGTGCCGAAAAAGAGCTCGACACCATGACCAAAAATCATGTTGATGCCATAGACGATGCCCTAAAGCGCAAAGAAGCCGAATTGCTCGAGGTTTAGCGAACCAATGTCAGAAGTCAGTGCACCCGGGGGACGATCACTTTCTAAGTCAGTAGCGGTCGGCCTTTTGCTTGCCGCTATTTTTCTTTCAACACTTTTGGTTTACAGAGAATTCTTTATTGTTTTCCTATCGGTATCGACTGCGATCGGTGCTTGGGAGCTATCTACCGCGCTTAGAAGAAGAAACTGGTATGTGCCGAGGGTGCCTGCCGTTGTTGGATCGGTCATCATTATGCCCGCGACCTACTATGGCGGACCGGCAGTGCAATGGCTTGTCAGTATCGCGATTGTGGCTGGGTTGATTATTTGGCGCAGCGTTCATTTACTTTTTGAAAGAAGAAAAGCGAACTTCCAAACGCTTCAGCGAACCGTAAGAGATTTCGCAGCTGCAGCATTTCTGGTGATTTACCTGCCGCTAACTCTGAGTTTTTCGATGTTGATGCTACGGCGCCAAGAAGACGGTCAGTGGTGGGTTCTTGCATTTGTTACCACGGTTGCCCTCATTGACTCTGCCGGTTATCTGTTTGGCCGAGTTTTTGGCAAAAACAAGTTGGCACCAGGTGTGAGCCCAAAAAAGACTTGGGAGGGGCTGGCTGCATCAATCGTTTTCGGATCGGTTTCTGCTATTGCCTTTACTGTGTTTTTGCTTGGCGGGCCTTGGTGGGTGGGTGTTATTTTAGCGGCTGCAATAATCCTTGCGGCGGTTTTTGGAGACCTAGCGGAATCCTTGATCAAGCGAGACCTTGGGATAAAAGACATGTCAACGCTTCTTCCAGGCCACGGAGGGATGATGGACCGGCTCGATTCTTTGTTGCCGGCCGCACTAATGAGTTACCTTGTTATGGTGGTGTTCTATGGATAAAGCAATCAAGTTTGAGACCGCTCCAGGTCGAGGCTACGACAAGAAGCAAGTTGATTCGCTGCTTGAATCGGCCAAGCGCCAATACGAGAATCCTGATCAAGTCTTACTTCGTGCCTCAGACCTTAGAGGGCTAAGGCTTGATCTAGTAAAGGGCGGCTACCTGATCTCTCAGGTGGACGCCGCATTGGACAATCTAGAAGATCACTTCAGTCTTACCGAGGTCATTGCTTTCAAAAAGCGCTACGGGGAGCAAGAGCTCGCAAAAAGGTATTCTGAACTAAAGGATGCACTCAGTCCAAGGCTTAGAAAAGCCAAGTCCAAGCGATTTGCCAAAGTGTCTTTTTTTGCTCGCGGTTATGACAAGAAAAAAGTAGACGCGTTATGTGATCGACTGGTTTCTCATTTTGATGGAAAAGCAAAGATTAAAGTGTCCGAGATTAGAAGAGTCCAGTTCAGCTCGAAGCGAAGTGGCTACTCAATGCCGCAAGTTGACAGCTTCCTAGATCGCGTAATCGAGGCATTGCAGCTTGAAATCAGCGAGTAACTCAAACCTTCTAATTGGTGTTGTAGTCGTTGTATTTTTCATAGGTAGTTTTTTCAATAGCGACAATCCTCCCGAGCCTGAGCCAAGTTCCTCAACCAGCTCTTCGACTCAATCGCAGACACCTACTCCAAGTCCAGAGCAATCTCTCTCACCTAGCCCAGAGGCTCAACCGCCTGTTGCGTCCCCAGCTCTTTCTGCTCTAGCCAGTGTTGCCATAAAGGGAAGAGCCCCCAAAACTGGCTACGAAAGAGATTTGTTTGCAACTGACTGGGATTACAGTTTCGGTTGCGACACAAGAAACAAAATTCTGCGTCGAGACTTCAGCGAATTTGTGTTTCGCTCCGGGTCTTCTTGCATTATTGAAACTGGCGTCCTGCAAGATCCATATACCGGTGAAGCCATAAGTTTTCAGCGTGGGGTTGGTACTTCAAATGCTGTTCAGATTGATCATGTAGTTTCACTAAGCGATGCTTGGCAAAAAGGTGCCCAACAACTAACCGGCGACCAACGCTATGCCCTTTACAACGACCCACTAAATCTCTTGGCTGTGTCTGGTCCCGCCAATTACCAAAAGAGTGACTCGGATGCCGCTAGCTGGTTACCAGCTAACAAAGGTTATCGCTGCGCTTTTGTTGCAAGACAGGTGGCTGTGAAGCTCAGCTACAACCTTTGGATGACCCAGGCAGAGTTCGATACCATCGCGAATATTTTGAGTGAGTGCCCAGACCAATCCCTGCCAACCCGCTAGTTTGCTGGCAAGTTACCGCCCTAGCCCTTATGCAAGTCTAAAGATAGACTTGAAGGTCTGAATCAAAGTTGAAACCGAAGGACGTAGCCATGGGTAAGTACGAAGCCCTGCGCGTACCCCTTGCCAAGCGACTCATTCTTTCACTCGATGAGTCCTTGGCCCAGAAGGGGCTATCTCGCCCCCATCTACCAAGGGCTACCAAAGCGGGATCCTTCTCGGCTCTTGGCTTCTTCTTCGTATTGAGCCTGACTGCGGTTTACACCGTGGACCCTTACGCTGGCACTCTAGCAAGCGCAAGCACTGTTCAGGTTTATGAGCCACAGCAGCTAGATGAAATCAGTTATCAGCGCGATCACGAAGTTAGTTTTGAACGCGGTGGCTTTGTGATCATCTCTGGTAAGGAAGCAAGAAAGTACTTTGTGACTTCCGCCCCTACGCCAGAGGCTGGATCACCAAAAGCATATGCTCTTTCATATATCGAAACTTATGGGTGGGGTCTGGACGAGTACTCATGCTTAGTAAACCTTTGGACCAGAGAATCTCAGTGGCGCACCCTTGCAACTAACCCTTCGAGTGGTGCCTATGGAATTCCTCAAGCCTGGCCAGGATCGAAGATGGCAGCTGAGGGACCAGACTGGATGACAAACCACGAGACTCAGATTCGCTGGGGCGTGAAGTATATCGCGGCGCGATACGATGCTCCATGTGGCGCTTGGGCTCACTCAGAAGAGCACAACTGGTACTAATGAAGAGTCGTAGAAATCGGGACTCTAAATGGGGTGCAGAGTTTCAGCCGCTAGACATGGATCGAGTTCGTATTGGAGTCAAAAGACTCGAGACTAAGCGCGGCGTGGAATACTGCGTGCAAACATCCATCGGACAAAACGCCGAAGATGATAAGACCTGGATTTGCCCCCATTGCAACCTGTCAATAACCAAGGGCCAATCCCACACCGTGGCTTGGGATTCGGTTCGCGGAGTAGATACTAGAAGACACTTTCACAACGCCTGCTGGAAGGCATTTCAGGGACCACTGCTTTGATTGAGATTTCTTCGTCAACAGAATTACCTTCAAACCGTGAGTCGATTGATCTAGTAACCGAGGACAACCTTCATCTGGTTGCTGAACTTGCAACGCCAGTTCAGGGTAAACCCAGCGCAGTTTTACTAACTTTGCACCCACTGCCAACCCACGGTGGCTTCATGGATTCCCATGTTCTTAGAAAAGCTGCCAATAGGCTCCCAGCACTTGCCAATCTGGCGGTATTTCGATTCAACACCCGTGGCACCAAGAGCCCACAAGGCGCTAGTGAGGGAAGTTTCTCGGAAGGTATCCAAGAGCGCCTAGATCTAGAAGCGGCCGTCAATTTTCTAGTTAGTCGAGGCCTGGGTCCGATTTGGCTGGTTGGTTGGTCATTTGGAACTGAGCTTGCAATAAAGTACGGCTATGACAAGCATATCAGTGGTGCAATCTTGCTATCTCCACCACTACACCGAGCCAATGACCAAGATCTGATCAAATGGTCTGGCTCTGGGAAAAAGCTCGTGGCCATTGTTCCAGAACACGATGAATATCTAAACCCAGAAGAAGCCGTTGCCAGATTCGCTGTGCTGCCAGAAGCCCAGGTGATAGGAGTTGATGGTGCTAAGCACCTTTGGGTCGGGGAGAGCGCAACTAGGCGAGTACTAAACGAGATAGTGCTTATTGCAGCGCCGGATAAATACCCGCTACCGACTTCTTACTAGAGCTTGTTTTGCCGCGGGATGAATATTTCCCGAACAATGAAAATAACCGATGCTGCAAAAGGAATTGCAACAAGTGCACCAAGTATTCCAAGTAGTGCACCACCTGATAGCGCCGCAATTACAACAATTGGTGCCGGCACCGAAACTGCCACTTTCATCACCCTTGGGCTAATTACGTAGGCTTCAATCTGCAGGTAGATAAGGAAATAGATTCCTAGAATCAAAGCCATGGTGGGGTCTACAGCTAAAGCCACCATAACTACAATTGCAGCTCCTGAGATAGAACCAATCAAAGGAATTACTGCAAGTAAGAAGACGATAAACGCCAGTATCAAAGCAAAGGGCAGACCAACCAAGCTCATGGCTATAAATGCCAAAGTTGCGTTTAGTCCAGCAACAGATGCTTGACCGATTACATATCTACCCACCGAGAGGGCAACTTGATCGAAAATCTTGGCATACCTCTTGCGCTTACTAGCTGGAACTAGCTTCAAAAGCGACGCTTCAAATCCAGACAACGAAGCTAAGAAAAAGATAGTTAGAACTACAATCACAATGAAACCAAAGGCGCCATTGAACAAGCTAATGCCAACCTGAACAACGCCACCAACAAGGCTCGGCCAATTAGAAGAGTCACTCAAGAATTGCCCGGCGTTTACAAGCGCAGATCCAACCGCCCCGCCAAGCTGAGCATCCAGATTCACAACTATAGGAAGCTTCGTGATGTCGTTTAGAAGCGTGGGTGCGGTCTCCAAGAAGTTGGCACTTTGAGTAATAAGGGTCGGAGCCAGCGACCAAACCATTATGGCCAGAAAAGCAACTAGCCCCAAGATGACGGTTAGCACCGCAGCAGGGCGCGGAAGCTTTAGTTTCTCGAGAGCCGAAACGGCAGGGTCTAGGCCCAAGGCCAAAAAGACTGCGGCAAAGATGTAGGTAATTACATTGGCCAGAGTGCTAACGGCACCACCGATAACTAGGGCAACTAAAACCCCAAGGCCTCCAAAAAGCCCCAACTGGAATGCTCCAGCGATTCTAAGATTCTGAACTGTCATCACTTACCTGTTCTAGTCGAGGGATTTTTTAGAGGCCGCAACGACTTTTTCCAACTGCTCTAGGTAAGAACCGACTGTGCGTCGCTCTATTTCAAGTTTCTGCAGCTTGGATTTGGACTCGTCGAGTTCCCTGGCAATTCGTGTTTTCGCTTCTGCCACAAGGTTTCTTGCCTCTGACTCTGCGACCGCAATTATGTTCTCTGCCCGCAAGATGGCTTCGTCCGTAGTTTTCTTGTTTATGGATCGAGCTGCTGATTCCAATGTTTCTGCTTCAAGCTGAGCAGCATTAGTTCTTGCGATAGCATTTTGAAGTTGAAGTTTGGCGTCATCCAGATACTTCTGGGTCTGATGAACTGCTTCCTGGTGCTTCTGAAGATACTCTGCCTCGGCTTCTGCTCGCCTGGCTGTTAGCTCCAGCTCCAAATCAATTCGAACTTGATCTCCGATGATTAGGGCTGCTTTTTCGGCATCTATTTCACGAACTGATTGCTTTTGAAGCAGAAGCTTCTTTTCCGCTATGTCTTTTTCTGCCTGAGCTTTTTGTAATTCAGTTTGACGCTTGGTGTCAGAGCGAAGCTTTGCAACCTCAGTAGAGATTTCTCCGCGGATTGCTGAAGCTTCGCGAGCAGCCTCTTCTACTAGCCTTTTGGCTTCCAGTTGCGCTTTGGCAAGTATCTCGTTTGCTTCACCGCGAGCTGTGTTGACTGCTCTTTGGCCTTTTCTGTCCGCTTCGGCAACTAGCGACTCGTAATAACTGTCAGCTTCATTCTTCTTGGTTTCTACCTCTTCGCCGACGCTCCCAAGGATGCGATTCTTCTCACTCTCAGCGTGGGCTATCAGCCTGGTTGCTTGATCTTCAGCCGAGGCCAGGATTATTGCGGCTTGATTGCCAAGACCGGCGTAGGTCGGAGACTGGGTTTCTTGTAACTTGGCTGTTAGTTCGTCTATTTCTAGCTTGGCTTGCTTGAGCTCCTCGAGTAATTGGGAGTTTTGGGAGGAAAGTCTCAGAACATCACGATTTAGGTCTAGAAAGGCCTCATCAACCCTCGCTTTGGCGTATCCACCCAGCGCAGAGGGGAACTTAGCGTCTTCCGTCGACATTCGGTCCTCCAGCGCTGTTGGTTAGAATAGGGAGGGCCCTTGGGGCCCGACTCTATAGTTTAGCTGGAATGGATAATCATGCGCTTTTTGCTCGCAACAGCCTTGTTTATCGTCTCAATATCGCTACTTTTGGTCGGATTGGCCCAGCGAACAATATGGGCTCCGCCAGCCACCTTTAGCGTCAGCTTGAAAGGTCAGGTGATTCAGCCCTACCTAGTTATTCCGCCCGAGGCCCTTGCCCTAATGCCCGGAGATCCCGCTGTCAGCGCCTCCGGTGAAGGGTCAGTGTTTATTGCTGTTGGTGCCGATACAGACGTGTCTTCCTGGGTCGGAGACAGCAACCACGCAACCGCCTCAGTCAACCAAGAGGGAGATTCACTGGCCGTTTCGGAGAAATTAGGCACCGGTGAATTTGCTAACCCGGCAGGGTCGGATTTGTGGCGCAGCGAGAGCTTGGCTCCGGGCTTTAGCACTTTGACAGTTCCATCAGGGGAGGACCTAGCAGTTTTGGTGGCAAGCGATGGAACCGCCCTAGCTCCTGACAACATAGTCATAACCTGGCCGATCGAACCGGCAACCTTGACATCGAATATATTCCTTGGAAGCGGCTTGGTGCTTCTGGTTATTGCAATCCTATTCAACTTATTTGCGGTCAGAAAAATGATCAAGAATAGAGGACCTAGAAGAAAAGTACCCAAGGCACCTCAGGGCCCCAGGTATCGACCCAAGAAGACTAACTACGATCTACCCAAGCGTGGCAGAAGGTCAGCGGCTAGAAAGATTGCCGTTGTCCCGTTGTCAATTGGATTAGTTCTTGCACTCTCCGGTTGCCAAAGTTCGGGTGCTCCAATTCCCATCCCATCTGATTCCGAGTCTGCACCGATTTCCATAGTTGACGAGATAAGTCCTGCAGTAACTATTGTTCAGGTTTCAAAAATCCTAAGTAAAATCCAAGACGTTGTTGCCCAAGCTGATGAGTCTGGCGATACAGAATTACTAAAAACCCGAGTTGCAGGACCATCACTTTCACTGCGCGAGACAAACTATTTGTTGCGATCAAAATCCGCCGATGTTCCCTTGTTGGCGCCGATTTCTAGCACTTTGATTTCACTGAACATTATCTCCAAGACTGACCTTTGGCCTCGTTCATTTATGCTCGTGACTGGAGCTTCTGATGAGCTACCGCAAGCTCTGGTCATTCAGCAGCTCTCGCCACGGGAACCCTACAAGCTCACCTATAACATCGCACTACTCCCAGGGGCGGAGTTTCCTGAGGTGGCAGCGCCCGAGGAGGGCTCGATTCCGCTAGAGCCCGATTCTTTGTTACTCAAAGTGAAACCGCTGGACTTAGCCACTTCCTACGGTGATGTTGTGGACAAGGGTGCAGAAAGTGAGTTTTACAACCTCTTTGATCTATTAGGAGATCAGTTCTACGATGAGATTTCTGCGATCCAAAAAGCTCAACCGGAAAAGCTAACAGAAGCGACTACCAGCTTCGCTCACGTTCTGGCTGATGAAAATGTCATTTCTCTAGCCACATCGGACTCGGGAGCTGTGGTGGCGCTAATGATGACAGACACTTGGGAGATTAGACCAAATAGCTCAGGCTCTGTTGTTGCGGTATCTGGTAACGAACGCCTCTTGTTAGGTTCTGAGGTTAGCACCCAGGGTGTTAGCACCCAGTATGGAAACATGCTGCTGTTCTACGTGCCAATCTCAGACTCAACCGAGAAGATCAAGCTCCTTGGGGCGACCCAAGCACTATTGAGTATCAGGTCTTTGTAAATGACTATTGAATTCGGTAAACCCTCAGCTCCGACTGCCGCCGATCCGGTACCAGCGCTAACCATTGAAGTTAACGCAGAGTCCATCAGAGATTATCTGGCACTATCTGACAAATTGCCAGTGCTTGTTGTGTTTGTTCAAGAAGCAGACCCAACAAGCTCTGCGATCTTGGCAAAAATTAGAAGCATTACCGAGCAGGCAGCTGGAAGAATCCTTACCCTGGTTGTCGATGCAATCAAATCGCCGGAGCTCGCTAAAGCTTTTGAGCTGACTCAAATTCCAAGCTTGATTGGTTTACTAAAAGGACAACCTGCTCCACTATTTGTCGGAGACCAGCCGGTCGAGCAGGTTCAATTAGTGATCAACCGAGTGCTTGAAGTCGGTCGAGAAAATGGATTAACCGGGACAGTAGTCGTGACCGATGCTCAGAAAGAGCCAGAACTAAGCCCCACTCACAAACAAGCCTTCGAAGCAATTGAGCAAGGTGATTACCCATTGGCAAAGTCTCTTTACGAAAAAGCGCTTGTTGAAAAACCCAATGACCAGATGGCCGAAGCTGGCTTAGCCCAGGTCAATCTACTTATCCGACTAGAAGGTAAAGACCTCTCTTCACTGGTTTCATCAACCAAAGACGACGAGGCCACAGTGCTTGATCGAGTTGACGCCCTAATAGCAACCGGTCGGGCAAGTGTTGCATTCGATCAACTGTTGGCAGTTTTCGAGAAAACTCCTAAGCAGGATCGAGAAAATCTACGGCTTAGATTCGTCGAGCTTTTTCTAGTTGTTGGCAATGAAGACGAAGCGGTGGTTCGGGCCAGGAAGAGCCTTAGCCTGTTGCTGTTCTAGGTTGATGAGATGACCGTATATCTAGATCACGCAGCATCATCGCCAATTCGATCCAGCGTTTTGGAGCTTTACACCAAGACTCTTGCCGAAATTGGCAATCCATCTTCTGTACACAGTTACGGCCAAAGATCAAGACAGATTCTAGAGACCGCTAGAGAACAAATAGCGGCCGCGATTAATTGTGATCGTAATGAGGTCATCTTCACATCCGGCGGCACCGAGAGTAACAACCTGGCAATCAAGGGTCTGTATTGGCATGCCAATGGACTTGATAGCAACAGAAATCTCATAATCTCTGCAGCAGCCGAGCATCACGCTGTTTTGGATGCTGTCAGCTGGCTAGCCAGTTCCCAAGGGGCTGAGGTATATCTTGTTCCAACAGATGATCAAGGAGTGCTGGACCTAGCCAATCTCGAGAGCGTGCTTGAGCAAAGATCTAGTCAGGTTGCACTTATAAGTCTTATGTGGGCCAATAACGAAATTGGTGTTATCCATCCAATTGCGAGAATTACGGAGCTAGCAACAAAGTATGAAATTCCGGTGCACTCCGATGCAATTGCAGCCCTTGGCCACATTCCAGTTAACTTTGCTGAGTCCGGCTTGGCAGCTATGACAATTACCGGACATAAGCTCGGTGGTCCAGTTGGTTCTGGCGCACTCATTCTTCGAAGGAGTCAGAAAATTACCCCAGTCGCCCATGGCGGCGGCCAGGAGCGAAACCTTCGATCCGGAACCCCAGACGCTGCCGCCGCTGCCGCCCTGGCACTAACTATCGTTGAGGCTGTTTCGGATCAGCAAGCACTTGCCAAAAAACACCAGTTACTTGCCGATCGGGTTATTGCTGGGGTAACAGCCATGGCAAGCGACGCGGTTGTTTCTAGTGAAAAAGCTCCGAGGCTTCCCAATAATGTCCATTTTCGTTTCCCTGGCTGCCTGGGAGATAGCCTGCTGTTCCTTCTTGATGTTGAAGGGGTTTCTATTTCAACAGGCTCAGCCTGTACGGCTGGAGTAAGTGGGCCATCTCACGTAGTTTTGTCTCTAGGAGCAGATTCAGACGAAGCAATGGGAACCATGCGAATAACCTTTGGCCACAATACTTCTGATGAAGACATTGATGAATTCTTGAAGGCTTTCCCAAAAGCCTACGAGGGTGCAAAAAAAGCAGGACTGACTAGGAAATAAATGAGGGTACTAGCGGCAATGAGCGGTGGAGTTGACTCCGCAGTGGCTGCGGCGCGAGCTGTTGAATTAGGGCACGACGTTGTCGGCGTGCACCTCGCGCTTTCAAGAATGCCAGGAACTCTAAGAACAGGATCCAGGGGATGCTGTACTATCGAAGACTCCATGGATGCGCAGCGCTCCGCTAACAAAATAGGAATACCTTTCTACGTCTGGGATTTCTCAGAAAGATTCAAGCAAGAAGTCGTTGATGATTTCATTCAGGAGTATCAGGCAGGTAGAACGCCTAATCCTTGTATGCGTTGTAACGAGCGAATCAAATTCGCCGCACTTTTGGAAAAGGCCTTGGCCTTGGGTTTCGATGCACTTTGCACGGGCCACTACGCATCTATCGAAAAAGACCCATACGGGAATCTTGAGCTTCATAGATCTACCGCAATGGCCAAGGATCAGTCCTACGTGCTTGGTGTTCTCACAGCACAGCAGCTAAAGCATTCCCTTTTTCCACTAGGCAAAGCTGCCACCAAAGAGGATGTTCGCGCGGAAGCAGACAAGCGCGAGCTATCGGTTGCAAAGAAGCCAGATAGCTACGACATCTGCTTTATTCCAGATGGAGACACCAGAAAGTGGCTGTCGGATAAAGTCCCAAGAACAGAAGGCGCAATTGTGGATCTAGACGGGCAACAGCTCTCAACTCACGACGGAGCTGTTGGTTACACCGTGGGGCAACGTAAGGGTCTGAACATTTCTAAGCCAGCCGCGGATGGAAAACCGCGCTACGTTCTTTCGATTCGTCCTAGGGAAAACGTTGTGGTGGTGGGACCAGACTCGGCCTTGTTAATTAGCGAGCTAAGCGGCACGAGCTATACCTGGTGCGGAGTGGCACCGGAAAACGCAGGGCACTGGTTTGAAGCCGAGGTACAAGTTAGAGCCCACGGCGAGTCACACCCCTGCCAGGTGAGAGTAGAAGGCGATGCGCTAAGAGTTAAGTTGCAGGAGCCAATTCGAGGCATTTCCCCTGGTCAAACAGCCGTAATTTACCTGGGCACTAGAGTTCTTGGGCAAACGACAATCGACCAGACCACCTCAGCGGTAATGGAGCAAGTTTGACCCCGGCAGAACAAGAAAGAGCCCTCGAGCTAGTAGATCTAATCAACAAACACCGCTTCGCTTATTACCAATCCAATACCTCGCTGATCTCGGACGCCGACTACGACAAACTGATGCGGGAGCTCGAGCAGCTGGAGTCAAAATATCCACAGCTAATCAATGGGGATTCACCGACTCAAAGTGTCGGAGGAGAAGCCTCCCAGACCTTCCAGCCCTCGGTTCACTTAGAGAAAATGATGAGCCTGGACAACGTCTTCTCTATGGAAGACCTTGATAGCTGGCTCGAGAAAACCGGGGGAGGGCCATTTCTTTGTGAGTTGAAAATTGATGGCCTTGCCATCAATCTCAGATACGAAAAGGGCAAACTAGTTTCGGCGGCCACCCGAGGTGATGGCAGTGTCGGCGAAGACGTTACTCGCAACGTACTGGCCGTAAAGGGAATTCCACATGAGCTAGCTGGCAAGGACCTGCCTGAAGTAGTTGAAGTTCGGGGTGAGGTGTTTTTCAGCCTTGAGGACTTTGCCAGGTTGAACCAATCACTAATTGATCAAGGTAAAGCCCCGTTTGCCAACCCTAGAAACTCGGCTTCTGGTTCGCTACGTCAAAAAGATTCCAGTGTCACTGCTTCGAGGCCACTGCAAATGATTGTCCACGGAGTCGGAGCCTTCAATAGTGGCTCACTGAAAACGCAATCCGAAATCTATAAACAACTCAAGGCTTGGGGATTACCAACTTCTTCCAGGTATCAAGTTCACAAGCTTGAATCCGACGTGAGAAAGTACATTCTAGATTTTGAAGCCAAGCGTCACACTCTAGAACACGAGATCGACGGTGTGGTGATTAAGGTAGACGAGCTAACTAGGCAGCAATCCCTGGGCTTTACTTCCAGAGCCCCAAGGTGGGCAATTGCCTACAAGTATCCACCTGAGCAGGTTAACACCAAGCTGCTTGATATCAAGGTTTCAATAGGTCGAACAGGAAGAGCAACGCCTTATGCCGTACTTGAGCCAATTCGAGTGGCCGGCAGCGAGGTTGAGTTTGCAACCCTACACAACCAAGAGGTGGTTGCGGCTAAGGGTATCTTGATAGGCGACACCGTTGTGCTCAGAAAAGCCGGCGATGTAATTCCTGAAATCCTTGGCCCGGTTATGGCGCTGCGCGATGGTTCGGAGCGGAAATTTGTAATGCCCAAGAAGTGCCCCGAATGTCAAAGCCCGCTCGCTCCAGCTCAGGATGGCGACGTTGACCTTAGGTGCCCAAACGCAAAAAGCTGTCCGGCTCAGCTTCGAGAGCGAATCGCATACATCGGATCCAGATCCGCTCTGGATATTGAAGCTCTAGGGTTTGTAACAGCTGTCGCCCTAACGCAACCTATCGAACCCTTAGATGCTCCAGTAAAAAGCGAAGCTGACCTATTTACTTTGACTCTAGAAAAACTCCTTCCAATCAAGTCCCGGGTCGTTGACGCAGACACAGGAGCTGCCAAGCTGGATTCGGAAGGTAACGAAAAGGTTGTTGAGTACTTCCGCAAAAAAGATGGCTCGCCTGCAACTGTTGCAACTAAATTGCTCGAGGAGCTTGAAAAAGCCAAAAATCAACCAGCTTGGCGCGTATTAGTTTCGCTCTCTATTAGACACGTTGGGCCAGTTGCAGCTAGATCCCTACTGAACTCCTTTGGTTCAATTGACAAAGTTTTTTCCGCAAGCGAAGAAGAGCTTGCTGCTGTTGATGGAGTCGGGCAAGTTGTTGCTCGAACCATCAAGGAATGGATTCAGGTTGATTGGCATAACGAAATAGTGACCGCCTGGAAAAATGCTGGAGCGAACTTCACCCAAGAAATCTCTCAAGGCGAATCCGGAGTCTTTTCGGGAATGAGCATCGTTGTTACGGGAACTCTAGAGTCGCTTTCCAGGGATCAAGCCGAAGAGGCCATCATCGCAGCTGGAGGTAAGGCTGCGTCATCGGTTTCCAAGAACACGTCCTTTGTTTTGGCCGGAGCAAATGCGGGTTCGAAATTGGGTAAGGCAGAATCTCTAGGAGTTCAAGTAATTGGTGAAGCGGAGTTTCTAAAGCGCCTAAAGGCGAATTAGTCTCTCCTGTTGTCCTCATAGGATTCGACTTCAATTGGCTCGTAGCTAGCTCTAGTGCCCTCGCTGTAATCAACCTCAGAATCGGATCCATCGGTGATTGAGTTGGAAGTTCCTTCAAGTTCGCTCTGAACCAAGGTCTCATCCGCAGCAACCATGGACTCTGTGGACATAAGCGACTTCATGGTGTTCAGGAAGTCCTCAATCTCGTTCGATTCTGACTCCCAGCGAGATAGCCGCTCTTGACCATCAACAATCACAGCGTTGGCATAAGCCTCGGCCTTACGTGCTAGCAGCTCCGCGCGACGACGTGACTGGTTGATTAGGTTTCCTGCGTTTCTCTGAGCGTCTTCGGTTAGGTTGGTTGCTTGGAGCTTTGCATCGCGCAAAATTCTTTCTGCTTCAGCGTTTAGCTCGGCGGAAAGCTTTGATGCCTCGGCTACGGCCTTGTTAGCTTCTTCAGTTGCCTGCTGAGCCTGCTTCACAGCTGCCTCATACATACGAAGTGCTTCTTGCTCGCTCTCATCACGCTTGGTCTTTAGCTCTGCTTCAAGCTCAACTCGCGACTGAGCAGTGCGCTGAGAAAGTTCGGTAGCAACCGCTCTTGCCTCTTCGGTCTCACGGTGAACCTGGGCACGCAATTCTGCGGCAAATCTTTCACCTTCGGAGCGAATTGCTGCGGCTTCACGCTGAGCGTGAACAGTCTTCTCTGCGGCTTCAGCTGCCTGGGTCTTTGCTGCCGCAATAGTCTCTGCGCTTAGGCGCTCAGCTTCTAGGCGGATTTCCTTGACTTTGCTTTCAGTGTCAGAAAGAAGTTTTTGGGCAGCAGCTTCAGCCTTGCGACCTAGTTGCTCAGCTTCTGCCTTAGCAGTTTCACGAACGCGAAGTGCATCTTGACCGGCATCAGTCATCAGTTTTCTGGCTTGCTCTTCAGCAACTCGAAGAGTCTGTTCGAATTGAGCGCCAAGTTCGGCGTAGCCGGTTCCAGAATCGCGCTTTAGGCGCTGCTTCAAGCTAGCGATTTCGCTCTTTAGAAACTCGACTTCGCTGGCAGCTTTGTAGTTGTATTCACGAACGTGCTCGAGTTCTTCACGCATGGACGCAAATGTGGTGTCCACCTCATCTTTGTCGTAGCCCCTGAACGCGACTGTAAATTCCGAGTTTTCCAATTCGAGTGACCTTTTCTACTTCGGGGATTGGTTTTTAGCCTAAGACTCTACTTTAGTGCCCAAAATACCCTCAAAATCAAGCAATATCTATCTTGCTAGAATGGCCTAAGGCCTACTGAGCCAACACTTAACCAGATTAGTTATCCGAAGGCTTAAATGACTGAAATCACACCAGAGCTGGTCAGGCATCTTGCCGGATTAGCCCGCATTGAGGTAACCGAGGCCGAGGTGGCCCAGTTTGCTAGCCAACTGGCCTTAATCGTTGATTCAGTTGCTACCGTGCAGGCCATCGCCAGCGATGACATCAAGGCAACCAGCCACCCTATTGCCATGTCCAACGTGTTCCGAGAGGACGTGGTCACCCCCTCTCTTACTCAAGCCCAGGCCCTATCCGGTGCCCCCGAAAGCGACTCGGGCAGGTTCAAGGTATCGGCAATTCTGGATGAGGAATAAATGTCGCTTCTAACTAAGTCCGCAACCGAGCTTGCCAGCATGCTGGCAAAAAAAGAGATTTCTTCGGTCGAGCTAACCAAAGCCCAGCTTGAAAACATAGACAAACTCAACCCGAAGATCAACAGCTTCCTAACAGTTACACACGAGCTCGCGCTTTCTCAGGCAAAAAAAGTTGACGATCTTAGATTCAAGGGTGAATCCCTTCCGGCGCTCGCCGGGGTACCAATCGCGGTCAAGGACAACCTGGCAACTATTGGCATTGCGACAACCGCTGGATCAAAGATCTTGCAGGGCTGGGTGCCGCCATATGATGCCACTGTGGTCAAGAAGATTCTTGCAAACAAGATGCCGATACTTGGCAAAACCAACATGGATGAATTCGCCATGGGTTCGTCAACTGAAAACTCCGCTTATGGACCTTCTCTAAACCCTTGGGATCTAACCAGAACCCCAGGTGGTTCTGGTGGTGGTTCATCTTCAGCTGTTGCTTCAATGCAAGCTCCGCTTGCAATCGGTTCGGATACCGGTGGCTCGATTAGATTCCCAGCTGCCGTTACTGGAACTGTCGGTGTAAAGCCAACCTATGGTGCCGTTTCTAGATTCGGATTGATTGCACTTGGTTCTTCGCTAGATCAGGTTGGCCCAGTAACTAGAAATGTTATGGATGCAGCGATGCTGCAAGATGCAATTGCTGGGCACGACCCGATGGACGCTACCTCCTTGCCTGAGAGTCTGGGTTCCATGGCCGAAGCGGCCAAGAACGATTCAGTCAAAGGCTTAAGAATCGGAATCATTAAAGAACTCACCGGTGAGGGCTTCCAAACAGGAGTCTCCGAAAGATTCAACGAGGCGCTAGATCTGCTGGTTGCAGCTGGAGCTGAAATAGTCGAGGTCAGCTGCCCAAGCTTTCAGTATGCAATCGCTGCTTACTACCTGATTCAACCAGCAGAGGCTTCTTCAAACCTGGCTCGCTTTGACTCAGTTCGATTTGGGCTTCGGGTTATGCCAGAGGGTGCCGCAACGGTAGAAAAAGTAATGTCTGCAACCCGTGAGGCTGGCTTTGGTCCAGAGGTAAAGCGCAGAATCATCCTGGGCACATATGCACTTTCTTCTGGTTACTACGACGCTTACTACGGCAGTGCTCAAAAGGTTAGAACTTTGATCCAAGCTGACCTTGCTAAGGCATTTGAAAAAGCCGATGTGCTAGTTTCCCCAACTGCCCCAACCACTGCTTTCAAGCTGGGAGAAAAGCAAGAAGACCCACTTGCGATGTATCTAAACGACATCGCAACTATTCCTGCCAACCTGGCAGGAATTCCTGGCATGAGCCTTCCGGTTGGTCTAGCCAAAGAAGATAACTTGCCAGTTGGAGCACAATTTTTAGCACCAGCTCGCGAGGACGCAAGGCTATACAAAGTCGGAGCGGTGCTAGAGAAATTACTTGAAGCCAAGTGGTCCAAAAAGATGATGGACTTTGCTCCAGAGCTGAAGGTGAACTAATGGCCAAAGATCAGCTCATGGATTACCAGAAAGCACTTGAAGGATACGAAGTTGTAATCGGTCTCGAAGTTCACGTTGAGCTAAACACCAACACCAAGATGTTTTGTGGTTGCGCAAACGTGTTTGGCGATGAGCCAAACACCAACGTCTGCCCAAATTGCCTTGGGTTTCCAGGAGCAATGCCTGCTGTAAATGGCAAGGCAATTGAAAATTCAATCAAGATTGGCCTTGCTCTAGATTGCGAAATCGCAGCTACTGGAAGATTCGCAAGAAAGAACTACTTCTATCCAGATCTAGCCAAAAACTTCCAAACCTCACAATATGACGAGCCAATTGCCTTCGAGGGAAAGATCGACATCGAGGTACCATCTGGCAAAGTCTTCACCGTTGAAATTGAGCGCGCTCACATGGAAGAAGACGCTGGAAAGCTAACCCACGTTGGAGGTAGCACCGGAAGAATCCAAGGGGCTGAGTACTCGCTGGTTGATTTCAACAGGGCTGGCGTACCACTGGTTGAAATCGTGACCAAGCCTATTTACGGCGCAGGCGATGAAGCCCCTGAACTAGCAGCAGCGTATGTTCGTTCGATTCGTGAGATTGTAAAAAACCTTGGGGTATCTGATGCTCGAATGGAAAGAGGAAACGTTCGCTGTGACGCGAACGTATCTATTCGCCCAAAAGGCGAAGCAAAGCTTGGCACCAGAACCGAAACCAAGAACGTTAACTCTCTTCGAAGCATCGAACGAGCAGTGAAGTACGAAATCCAAAGGCAAGCGCACCTGCTTTCACAAGGCGTTGCCATTATTCAAGAAACCCGACACTGGCACGAAGACCGCGGAGCAACTTCTTCTGGTCGACCAAAATCAGATGCCGACGACTACCGCTACTTCCCAGAACCAGATCTTGTTCCAATCCAGCCGTCAAAAGAATGGATCGAAAAGATTCGCGCCACCTTGCCTGAAAAGCCAGCGGTTCGACGCAAGCGCTTGATGGAACTTTGGGGCTTTAGCGAACTAGAGTTCCGCGATGTTGTCAACTCTGACTTACTCGACGAGATTGACGAAACCGTAAAAGCTGGAGCTAAGCCCCAAGCTGCCAGAAAGTGGTGGACCGGCGAGCTTGCAAGAATTGCGAACAGCGAAGACAAGGACATCACTGAGCTTGCCATCACCCCAGTGCAGGTAGCTCAAATCGCAGAGTTAGTGGAATCAGGCAAACTTACAGACCGACTAGCCCGTGAAGTTCTAACTGGAGTATTGGCAGGCGAGGGAGACCCAGTAGCCATTGTTGCGGCGCGAGGTCTTGAAGTTGTTTCTGACGATGGAGCACTACTTGCCGCAATCGACAAGGTCCTTGCTGAGCAGCCAGACGTTCTAGAAAAGATTCGTGAAGGAAAGCTTCAGGCGGCAGGCGCAGTCATTGGTGCCGTTATGAAAGCCATGTCAGGCTCTGCCGATGCTGCGAGGGTTAGAGAACTTGTAATTCAAAGGGCTACCGAAGGCTAAGACTGTCTATTTGGGACGGTGTATAACCCTGTGGATAAGTTCAAGCTTTCCCTGAAGGTTAGGGGCTATTTGCTGGGGAGAACTTCCGGCCTAGCTCCCATAATCCCCACAGCCTTGGATCCAGCCTCAGCGCCCGCCCGAAGGGCACTAGCTACCGCTTCCGGAGAGAGCTCCTGAAAACCTGGCTCTTTTGCCAGCTGAGCCAGGAACCCACCGCAAAACGCATCACCTGCGCCTGTTGGGTCCACCAGCTTTGAGCCTATGGAGGCAACTTCAATCAATTTGCCCTCTGATGTGTAGGCCTTGGCCCCAAGGTGACCGTTGGTTACGACGTTAAGCCTTACTTTTCCAGAAAGCTCAAGAAGGTCTTGTTCTTCTTGGTTTGGAAAAGCGATGTCAGCAAGGCTAATCAACTTGCTAAAACTATCCACGCCGTGATCGTTTATGAATCCGTAAGAGCCAGGATCGATTGCTAACAGTGCGCCAGCTGCTTTCACTTTGCCAGCAAATAAAGACACTTCACTGAGGGACCTTCCAAGCAAACTGTAGCCAGAAACGTAGACAACCCCAAAACCAGTTGGATCAACTTTCTCCAGATCTAAATCCTGGTTTGCGCCACGGTCAGTCAACATCGATCTACTTTGCCCATCAACTAACACCACCAGCGAGCCGGTTGGTTTAGTACTTGTTTGCAATTGGCTCTTTATTCCCTGAGCCTTTAGTTCCAGCTCAAGTTTTACAACATCAGCGCTGCCAACGCAGCCGATAAAGGTTGCGGCTGCGCCGTTGTGTGAAACCCAAGCTGCAACGTTGGCAGCTTGGCCGCCCATGGACTTTTGAATCTGAGCTTTGGTATCTGTGTTTGGTCTAATTTTTTCTTCGGGGATGACAATTAGGTCTTCGATTACGTCTCCGATAACCAAGATCTTGTTCACGAAATTGCCGCCCAAGCTTTCGCAATCTCGCCAGCAACACGCACGTTGTTTCTTGCTAGATCAAGATTCACTTCCAGGGACTTACCACCGGATTCTTCAACAATGAAACCAAGTAAGAACGGCGTTACCGCTTTGCCGGTAACCCCAGCTTTCTTGGCCGCCTCAAACGCAATTGCCAATACTCGATCGTGCTCTTTAGGGTCCCACTGCTGCTGAAGGGGAATGGGATTGGCAACAACAATTCCTTGACCGTGGCCAAGCTCGTCTTGAGCTTTCATAGCTGCTGCAATTTCTGCCGCTGAGTCGAGGTGCCAATCTAGGGTGTAACCAGAGTCGGTTAGCCAAAAGGCTGGGAACTTGTTTGTCTTGTAGCCAATAACTGGCACTGACAAAGTCTCTAGACGCTCGAGAGTCGCTGGGATATCCAGAACAGACTTCACCCCTGCGGACACAACGGTTATCGGCGTTATGGCAAGAGTTGAAAGATCAGCGGACTCGTCGAATGTTTCTACAGCCCCGCGGTGCACTCCACCCAAGCCCCCAGTTGCGAACACTCTGATTCCTGCCAGGGATGCTAGATGCGCGGTAGCGGCAACGGTTGTTGCACCTGAGGCTTTCTTTGTCGCAAGGATGGGAATGTCCCGAACACTGGCTTTAGCTAAATCCTCGTTGGCGATCCGGTCAACACCTTTGGCATCAAGGCCAATCTGAGGAACACCGTCAAGAATTGCGATGGTTGCTGGGACCACGCCACTGGATCTAAGAATCTCTTCGAATTCTTTAGCCGCTTCTAGGTTCCTAGGTCTTGGCAGCCCGTGCGAGATGATTGTCGACTCGAGAGCCACAACCGGGTTACCTGTTGCTAGTGCTTCAGAAACTTCGGGGGAGAGAACAAATGAGGTCATGAGATAAAGCTAGCTCTCTTTGTTTGATGAAATTCATCTATTGGGGTGAGTAACGGGACTTGAACCCGCGACATCCTGGACCACAACCAGGCGCTCTACCAGCTGAGCTATACCCACCATGTCTTTGGGCTAAGCCCAAAG
>Ga0208592_1000115_pt1 | contig 23872 bp, 25 predicted proteins | sample LakMenE18May10ns_FD_150712 | JGI IMG/M metagenome (GOLD analysis project Ga0208592, IMG submission 150712) | Freshwater microbial communities from Lake Mendota, WI - 18MAY2010 deep hole epilimnion ns (SPAdes) | ecosystem: Environmental > Aquatic > Freshwater > Lentic | place: Lake Mendota...
ATCACCCGAACTTGACAGTTCGGCTTTCAATTTTAGTTGATTTGCCCTTAAATAGGAAATGCCATTTGACGCGTACATGACGGAGATGGAATCACTTACCAGCATTTGACGTGCGTCGAACGTGCCGTACCCATCCATGTCCAAACGCAGAAAACCACATGTCCCACCGATCGAAATATTGGAGAATCCGTGTGGATTGACCACATTAATGGAATTCGCCACCACCTGCAACTCTAGGTCACCGGCTCCATCGTTCATCAGGACATCCAAATGATTGGTTTGAATTGTATCCGTATTCGTTAAAAGTTCGGATCCCCAATAAATGAGTTTGGAAAGTTGTGTAAAATGTATTTTCACCAAGACATCGCCTGTTTTATAGCGTAGAAAAGGACATTTATTTCGGTTCCAAATTTCCAATTTTCCATCGACAACAGTCCAATCTATGAAATTTACTAGATTCTTTCCAGTAACAATTTCCAGGTAGGAACTCGTATCTTGGACCAATTCAATTTTCAGTCGTTGGTGGATTTCCATTTGTTGAAAATCTGGAACGGCAATGATTTTACTAATCTGTTCGCCTGTCCCTTTCGAACAGGACCTATTCTCGGGTTTCTTGCACGAAGTAAAAACGATTAAAAGACAAAGGAACGAAGAAATTTTTTGGAAGGTCATTTTTCACGGTTTTTAACATGATAGGAAAGACCAAACTCCAAGTAATCCGCTTTCGCATAATGTGTTTTAAGTCCAAAAAATGCACTCATGCGGTGACTTAAGTAATACCGACAACCTAAACGAATGTAAAGCGGTCCTTCCGCACGGTAACGATCACGCACATATACACCTACTCCGTAGACGAAATTAAATCGATCAAGTGGAAGAAGGTAGGAAGCGGAAATGCCCACTTGAAGGATATCCAATTGGGATTTTTCAACCATCGGTTCATAATTGAACAAGGCTTGTTTCGAAATGATGTCAAGGTTTACTTCAACACCAGATTTCGCATTAAAATAATTTCGAAGGGATAAGGATCCTGCATAAACCGGGTATTTCTTGCCACCGATCGGCATCGTTTCCTTGAAGGATAACATTCCATTCACACTCCATTGCCACTGTTGATAAGTCAAAAAGTTAGATCCGATCAAGGTTTGGTTGTGCTTTGTTCTGTCTTGAACATGTATTTTATCCTGAAGGTAATGCTTATATCCAACCGAAACATAGGGTAAATTAATACCTAAATTCGGAACCTTGAACGCACCATTACTAAAATGGGTCATGTCGATTGACAAGGAAAACGCTTCGTTTTTTACTTGGTACGTTTGCTTCAATGCAAAACACATCATGGCATTGATATGGGAACCGATCGCTACATTTTTCGGATTGGAAATTGGATCATAAGGACGATTGGTATAGCCGAATCCGGTACCAAATTTAAAATCCATGCGGTACCTCTTTTTGCTTACAATGAGCATCTCCGCAAAACCATAAAGTCCAGCAAAACGACCTAGGACCTCATTATTCCCAACAGAACCCAAAAACAAGGTTGCACCAATTTCAGGTTTTCGGTAGGACAACTGCCAGATTTTTGAGCCATTTAATTGCCTGAAATAAGAGAGTTCTGTTGCTACAGCAACGTTTTGAGCCAAATGTGCCATTCCTGCATGGTGTGCCGCAAGAAATCCAACTTTTTCCCGTACTTCGAACCCGCTCGACTGAGCAGTTAAACTTGGGGTGATTATTAGACAAATGCAAAAAAAGAGGCCGCTTTTTTTCATAAACCAAAATTAATGAATTCTATGATGTCAGAATAACTTTAACTTTGTTATATGGATTCAAGACTTGTTGCGTTTGAGCGCTTATTAAACATCATGGATGACTTAAGGGAAAAATGTCCTTGGGATCAGAAGCAAACATTCGAAACATTGCGAAATTTAACGATTGAAGAAACCTATGAACTGACGGATGCGATCACCAAAAACGACATGCAAGAAATCAAAGGTGAGATTGGAGACCTATTTTTACACCTCGTTTTCTATTGTAAATTGGGCGAAGAACAAGGTCAATTTGATGTCACCAGTGTCTTGAATGCCATTTGTGAAAAATTGATTTACCGTCATCCGCATATCTATGGAGACGTCACCGTTTCTGGAGAAGAGGAAGTTAAGGCGAATTGGGAAAAATTAAAATTAAAAGAAGGAAAAAAATCGGTACTGGAAGGCGTTCCTTCTTCCCTACCAGCACTCGTTAAAGCAACTCGCATTCAAGAAAAAGCAAAAGGAATTGGGTTCGAATGGGAACACCGTCAAGATGTTTGGAAAAAAGTGGAGGAGGAAATGCAGGAACTACAAGTCGAGGTGGATGCAAACTCAGATCATGTGGAAGAGGAATTTGGTGATGTGTTGTTTTCACTTGTGAATTATGCACGTTACATCGGGATTTCACCGGAAAATGCTTTAGCTCAGACAAATCAGAAATTCATCAAACGCTTTCAATTGATGGAACAATTTATTGCGGAAGCGGGACTAGACCTGCGCAACATGACCTTAACCGATCTAGATATATATTGGGATCAAGCGAAACAAAAATTAAAAACACCATGAATATTCCAGAATTAAAGATTTTAGAGACGATTATCTTATTGGTTTTATCCATCATAATTAAATTTGTTGCCAATAAATCCGTCAATCGATTTTTGTCCAAATTTGATTTTGACATCAAGCGAAAACGCATTACGATTCGCATCATCAATCTATTCTTGTGGATTTTTGTCGGAATCGTTTTAGCCGGAATTTGGAACATTGATGAACGAGGATTCGTTGTCTTTATCACCTCCATCATCACCGTAATGGGCGTTGCCTTTTTCGCTCAATGGTCGATTTTATCGAACATAACTTCGAGTTTAATCCTATTTTTCAATCACCCATTAAAAATTGGAGAAACGGTTCAGATTTTAGATAAAGAATATGACATAGAAGGAGAATTAATAGACATCAGCTTCTTCTTCATGTACATCAAAACAAAAGAAAATCACCTGGTAACGATACCTACTTCAGTCGTATTAGCGAAGACGATTGTGCGCAAATGATCAAAACCGAATGGTAAGATGTAGTGGTCCGTCTAAACCGGAAAACAAAGGAAATACTTCTCCACTGGTTGGGCCAAAGCAGAGATGTTCAGGTTATCAGAAGCTTCCGTTAAATCCATGATTTCACCATTCTTCATCAATAGATGAATGTTCTGTTTATCCTGGTTGTAAGCTTTGTTTGTTAAAACATCTGAATAAACAAAAAAGTCGACTTCGTCCGATTTCAATGCGTATGCCTCCTGAACCCGCATTCGTTCTGCCGCAATGCGCTCCTTACTAAAAGGCGCTTTCGAAATGACGATTTTAAACAATTTTCGATTGACCAATGATTTAGCCAATTGCGATAAAATCGGATCCGAATGGGATTGCCACACTTTGATGGCCGACCAAATATCGTAATCATCCAATTGAGCAAATTGACTTAACACCTCCGGACGCGTGCGAAAATCGTGTTCACTAATGTCTTGTTGCATGAAAAAATCCAAAGCGGGACTAGCGAAAATTTGAACACCCTGTTTAACGAGGTACTTTGCTCGACGCAACGCGTGGATCAGCATAAACTCAGCTGCAACCACTGTTTTGTGTAGATACACCTGCCAGTACATTAAACGCCGTGCAACAATGAACTTTTCAATGGAGTAGATTCCTTTTTCTTCTAAAACCAATTGTCCGTCCCGCACATTTAACATTTCAATGAGCCGTTCCGAACCAATGATGCCCTCACTCACACCAGAGTAAAAACTGTCGCGGTTTAAATAATCTAGGCGATCCATGTCCAGTTGACTGGACACCAATTGATGCAAGAATGGTTTATGGTATTTATTCTGAAAGATCAATAATGCAGTATCCAACATGCCATTAAACTCCTTGGATAATTCTTCAATAAAAAACGACGAAATCTCTTCGTGACTCACTCCACAGACAATGTCGTATTCCAAGGCATGACTAAATGGACCATGTCCGATGTCGTGTAGTAAAATCGCCAAACAAACCCCACGTTCCTCCTCTGCCGTTATTTCATGTCCCTTGCGACGAATGGTTGCCACCGCTTCGTTCATGAGGTGCATCGCGCCCAAAACATGATGAAATCTCGTATGGTTGGCACCGGGATAAACCAAGTGACTTAATCCGAGTTGCATGATGCGACGAAGTCGTTGCATATGAGGATGTTCCAAAATATCGAAAATTATTTCGTCCGGAATTGTAATAAAACCATAGACCGGGTCGTTAATGATTTTCTTCTTATTGTTTCGATGTGGATTCGGATGCAATTGAGTACCTTTATTAAATTCATTCAAAACTATTAAAAATAAGGCAAATGCAAGGTAAAATTCTTTGGGCAGACGACGAAATTGAACTATTGAAACCACATATTTTGTTTTTGGAGGCAAAAGGTTACACCGTGGACTCTGTCACCAATGGTCGCGATGCGATTGAAAAAGCCTTTGAGAAAAATTACGACATTATTTTCTTGGATGAAAACATGCCTGGTTTGACCGGACTAGAAACCTTGTTTCAAATCAAGGAACAAAAACCCTTGGTTCCGATTGTTATGATCACCAAAAGTGAAGAAGAACACATCATGGAGGAAGCCATTGGAAGTAAAATTGCGGACTACCTCATCAAACCAGTTAATCCGAATCAAATATTGTTGAGCATCAAGAAAAACCTCGATCATTCGAAGCTCGTAAGTCAAAAAACCAATTCGAATTACCAACAAGAATTCCGTCAATTAGGCATGCAATTGATGGGGAGAATGGATGCAGATGAATGGAAAGAATTTTATGCGAAACTTGTTTATTGGGAATTAGAATTAGACCGCATTGAAGATTCTGGCATGCGCGAGATTTTTGACATGCAGAAAAAAGAGGCCAATAAATTATTCTGCGATTTCATCGAAGACCATTACCTTGATTGGGTAAACGGTACAGAGGATAGCCCTCAGATGATTCATACACTTGTTAAAGATAAAATTGCACCTTTTATCGGTAAAGAAAAAACCGCTGTTCTGGTCATTGATAATTTAAGGTACGACCAATGGAAAATGATTGAACCCATTCTTTCACGGTATTTTTCAAAGGAAGAGGAAGACATCGTATTCTCCATTTTACCGACAGCCACTCATTACGCGAGAAATGCCTTTTTTGCTGGCCTTTTACCTTCTGAAATAGAAAAAAGATTCCCGACTCTTTGGAAAAACGAAGAAGATGAGGGTGGGAAAAACATGCATGAAAAAGAGTTTCTGGACGCCCAATTAAAACGACTCGGTAAAAACGTTAAATGGAGTTACAATAAAATCACCAATGTCGAAGCTGGAAAAAAATTGGGAGATTCCTTTCACACCTGGAAAGACAACGATGTCAATTTCATTGTCTACAATTTTGTCGACATGTTATCCCATGCACGAACCGAAATGGAAGTGATTCGAGAGTTGGCAGACAACGAATCCGCTTATCGTTCTATTACCGTTTCTTGGCTCGAGCACTCTCCTCTATTGGAAATCATCAAAAAAATCGCTGAAGCTGGAATTCGACTGATTGTAACAACCGATCACGGGACCATTAAAGTCAATAAACCAGTTCGCATCGTGGGAGAAAGAAACACGAATAGCAATTTACGTTACAAGGCTGGCAGAGGACTTAGCTATGAAGCAAAAGAAGTTTTTGTGGTCAAAAATCCGGGAGATGCCTTTCTGCCGAAATTAAAACTTTCAGCTGAATTTGTGTTTGCACGAGAACAAGATTTCTTTGTTTACCCAAACAACTACAATCATTTTGTGAATTACTATGGCAACACCTTTCAACACGGTGGCATCTCGCTTGAAGAGGTACTCATTCCATACATTTCATTAAAGGCAAAATAATCTGAGAATTATTGCTTCTTTAGAACAATTCAAAATAAGGGAATTCGTACCTTTGTACGAATATGAGTGAATTGGAAAAAAAATCGTTTAATGTCCGAGAAATTCGAGAGGAATTTCCGGCGCTTCGTCAACAGATTTATGGGAAAAACCTCATTTATTTTGACAATGGTGCGACCTCGCAAAAACCACAATTGGTCTTAAACGCCATCAATTTATTCTACTCCAAGGAAAATGCCAACATCCACCGCGGTGTGCATTACATGAGTCAAAAAGCCACTACGGAATATGAGGCTGCTCGCCAGCGCATACAACATTACATTGGCGCTAGAAAATCAGAAGAAATCATTTTCACAAAAGGAACAACGGACAGCATTAATTTGGTAGCTTTTTCTTTTGGTCAATTGCTTTCATCTGGAGATGAAATCCTTATTTCTGCGATGGAACACCACTCGAACATCGTTCCTTGGCAAATGCTGTGTGAAAGACAAGGTTGCATCCTGAAAGTTGCCCCGATCAATCAAGGAGGAGAATTGATCATGGAGGAATTTGAGCGCTTGCTTAGTCCAAAAACAAAATTGGTATCCATTACGCATATTTCCAACACACTTGGAACCGTAAACCCCGTGAAGGAAATCATTCAAAAAGCACACGCTGTAGGCGCGAAAGTGCTGATTGACGGTGCGCAAAGCATTCAACACATGCACATCAATGTGAAAGAATTGGATTGTGATTTCTATGTTTTTTCAAGCCACAAAGTTTTTGGTCCGACAGGTATTGGTGTGCTCTACGGAAAAGAGGATTTATTGGATCGCATGCCACCTTATCAAGGCGGAGGCGACATGATTTCACGCGTTACTTTCGAGCGCACAACCTACAATGAACTTCCCTTCAAATTTGAGGCTGGAACGCCACACATTGCTGGTGGCATTTGCTTAGGAAAAGCATTTGAATTCTTAGAGTCTATTGACATGGAAGCAGCGGAACGACACGAACGAGAATTAGCGAATTACGCAGAGGGCATGTTAGACACTTTTGAAGGCCTGCAAATCATCGGTGAAGCAAAAAACAAAACCTCGGTAGTTTCCTTTTCAGTTAAAGGAATACACCCCTTTGACATCGGAACCTTACTTGACAAACAAGGAATCGCTGTTCGAACCGGACACCATTGCACACAACCATTAATGGATTTTTATGGCATCCCAGGAACAGTTAGGGCTTCTTTTGCGTTTTATAATACGAAGGAAGAAATAGACACTTTTGTCCAGGCCGTTGAACGCAGTTTAAGCATGTTGAGATAAAATGAATTTAACAGAAAAACAAGAAGAAATCATTCAAGAATTCGAGGTTTTCGATGATTGGATGGAAAAATACGAATACATCATTGATCTTGGTAAAGATTTGCCAAAAATTGATGAAGCAAATAAAACAGAGGACCGTTTGATTGAAGGTTGTCAATCACGTGTTTGGCTTGATTCCCATTTTGACAACGGAAAAATGCACTTTACTGCAGACTCTGACGCCATCATTACCAAAGGAATCATCGGACTTTTAATCCGCGTATTGGATCAAGAATCTCCAGAGTCCATAGCGAAAGCGGATTTATTTTTTATCGGACGAATCGGTTTGCAAGAACACTTATCTCCTACCCGAGCAAACGGTTTACTAGGAATGGTAAAACGATTAAAATTAGAAGCAATTAAACACATTTCTGCAGCATCATGAATGAATTAGAAGACCGCATTGTTCAAATGATGAAAACCATCTATGACCCAGAAATACCTGTGGATATTTTTGAACTTGGTTTGATTTACGAAGTTAAAATCGAAGATGGAAACCATGTTTTCATTGACATGACCTTAACGTCACCCAATTGTCCAGTAGCGGAAAGTTTACCAAAAGAAGTAGAAGATAAAGTTGCTTCTGTCGAAGGAGTTTCCTCCGCAAAAGTTGCCATCGTTTTTGATCCACCTTGGGACAAAGACATGATGAGTGAAGAAGCAAAACTAGAGTTAGGTTTCCTTTAGTCTTTGCGCAAAGCAAATCTTCGTAAACGGTATTGCTGGAAATCGTAGTATTCGAATTCTAAGTCTTTTTTGGAGGACAATAAAATTCGAATGTCGATGGTGTCCATTTCTCTGTAAACAAATAAATGTTCCCCATCCTCGCTAATACTGAAGGATGCTTGGTCGACAACAAAAGAGTCCAACACTTGATTCAAACCAAAATACGAGTAATCAAAATCAATGCGTCCATTCATTTTTTTTGATTCAGAATTAATTTGAATCTTCCCAACGGGTAAACTGTCGTAAAAGGTAAATCCTTCTCCATCTAAAACACGGACAAGTTCCACTTTCCAATTCCCATCGATTCTATTTAATTGTTTTTTTTGTTTCTGACAAGCAGAAATCAAGATGGATAATAAGGTGAAAATGAGGAAATGCTTCATCCGTTCATAGCAATGCTACACATGGCCATCATTCCAATTTTCAATGACTCTGGATCCAGATCAAAGCGCGGATGATGAACTGCGTAAGTGAGGCCTTTTTCTTTATTTCCAACTCCTAAACGGAAAAAACATACAGGAATTTCTTGGCTATAAAACGCGAAATCTTCTGCCGTCATACGCAAAGCCAACTCATGCACGTGCTCACTCCCAAATAGGTTTTCAAATAATTGCTGAACTTCATTGGTCAAGTGTTCATCGTTCTTCAAGAATGGGTATCCTTTCGAAATGCCAAGGTCTATTTCTCCTTTAAATTGTGATGAAACCAAGACAGCTTCTTCCTCGAGGATTTGATAAGCCCGCGCCCTCCAGGTTTCGTCCATCGTTCGAAAAGTCCCTTTGATAAGCGCCTCTGAAGGAATCACATTCGTTGAACCCAGTGCTTCAAATCGACCAAAAGTCAACACATGAGGAATGTTTTCCGGACATTCTTCTTGAAAACGAGCTTTTACACGACGCATCCATTCGGAACCTATTTCAATCGGATTCACACATTTTTCAGGCAAAGCACCATGTCCACCAACTCCTTTTATGCCTACATGTAATTCATCGCTAGAAGCCATGTATAAACCAGGACGGAGTCCGATGTTCCCAACTTCCATTTCTGGAAAAACGTGTAAAGCATACATTTTCTCCACGCTTGGATGCTGTAAAACACCTGCTTTCATCATCAAACTAGCACCACCGGGATTCATTTCCTCACCTGGTTGAAAAATCAATTTCAAGGGTTTTTTAAGTTGGTTCCGATTGGCCTGAAGAATAACCGCTGCGCCAAGCAATATGGACGTATGCGCATCGTGACCACAAGCATGCATCCATCCATCCACTTCTGAACGATACGAAACATCATTTTCCTCGTGAATGGGCAAGGCATCTAAATCAGCGCGCAGACCAATGCATGAATCTTCTTTCGTATGATGATCTGCTCCAATCCAAGCAACCACGCCCGTTTCTGCTACGTTTGCTTCATGAGCAATTCCAAACTCCTGAAGAATATCCGCAACAAAGCGCATGGTGTTTTTTTCTTGAAACGACGGCTCAGGATGACGGTGAAGGTGTTCCCTCCAAGAACGTACTTGAACAAAAAGTTCGTTTACCGCTTCTTTTAATTGATCAGGATTCATTTGATGAGATGGATGAGTAACCGGATAAAATCAAGCGAAAAGAGACATATGCTAGAAAAACGCCAAAGATTAATTTAACCATTCCCGGAGACAATTTTAAAGAAAGTTTTGAGCCTACGTAGGCACCGATCAGAAATGTTGCGGCAATGACCAAACCATATTTCCATTCAATGTTTCCAGACTTCCAATAATTCATGACCGCAAAAATGACCACTGGCATAGAAAGCACAAAAAGACTTGTTCCTTGAGCTGTATGCTGCGATAAGCCCAGAAAGAATACGAGCGCAGGGACAATGATGACTCCTCCACCGACACCGACAAAACCACTGAGGATTCCTGCAAAGATTCCAATGATGGCTAGAATAATAACTGTTTGAATTGTCATGACCATTCAAAGATATCAAAAATACATTACGCTTCAACCAATAGGTTACATCCTCGAATGTCCGCATCATCGAAGCGTCCCTCCAAATAGAACCCATCCTCAACCGTTCGACCTAAGTCTTGTGTTTGAATGAAAGCACAACTATGCTTATTGGCTAAATCAATTACGTTGATTCCACCTGTGCGTTCATTTGAAAAATATTGAAAAGGATCGTATGGATCACGAATTAAAATCTTCATCCATGGAACTACTTGAAATTTCCCATCTTTCATTGAATACCCTTGCGAAAGCAACTCTGTCATTCCATATTCCGAGCGTATTACTGAAACGCATAAACCCTTCATTAATTCCCGATGCAATTCCGTTTTTGTCAATTCTTTCCGTCGGCCCTTCATTCCTCCTGTTTCAATGATGATGGCTTGTGATAAATCAACCTGAGCCTCCGCTAAATCGAGAAGCGCGTATGAAACCCCAAAAATGATGACCTTTTTCTTTTCTTTCAAGGCTTCTTGGTAACGTTCAATGAGTGAAGCAGGATCATTCAATACAAATCCAGAGTTCACTTGCTCCGATTGTTGGATGAATGCATTCACCATATAAACCAGTGAAGAATCACCTTGATCGACGTAATTTGGCAAGAGCGCTAGCACAACATAATCTTTTACTGAACCAAAAAAATGGGTAAAACCCAGGAAAAAAGAATCCTCGTACCATTCTTTTTGGAAAATAAGGTGTTGACTTCTTCCCGAAAGCCCCGTTCCACTGCTTTGAAAATGTAAATCGACCTTGTGGGCGTTTTGATCGATGACACGCGTCGTTTTAAAAAAAGAAATGGGTAAAAAAGGAATTTCCTCTATTGATTTAGGATTGTTTCGCCGCACCAAATCAGCATAAGATCGATAAACCGATACGTTTTCATATTGATATTGAAACATAGCCAAGGCCCGTTCTTCAAAATTATCCGCGTTGGTGGTGACTAAAAATTCCTTGGGATTCATCCAACAAAGTTAAGGTGAAATGTGCATTCTTCGTCTTTAAGAGCGGAAATCTGTGTAATTTTGAACAAGCGTTGAGAAACGTTGTTACATTTAATATGATTGATTCAAGCATGAAAAAAACAGGAGTCTTACTCATTCAATTAGGGACACCCGATAGTCCAAAAACACGTGATGTCAGAAAATACCTGACTGAATTTTTAAATGACCCAAGGGTAATTGATATCCCATGGATCGCACGAAAGATTCTCGTGAATGGCATCATTGTTCCTTTTCGCGCTCCAAAATCCGCCAAAATATACAAGGAACTTTGGAACTTAAGCGATGGGGTTTCTCCTTTAATGACGCACACTAAAAATGTACAAACCTTGCTACAGGAGTCCTTTCAGCAAGAAAATGTAACAGTTGAAATGGCCATGAGGTATCAAAATCCCTCCATGGATAGTGTATTAGAACGCATGCACAAAACGAATTACGATGAAATCATCATACTTCCGCTTTTCCCTCAATACGCAAGTGCCTCAACAGGATCTGCCGTTGAAAAAGCAATGGACATTATCCGCAAGTGGTGGGTTATACCAGAGGTGAAAATCATCAGTCAATTTTATGACAACGAGGGATACATTTCTTCGATTGTGGACAATGCGAAAGCATTCCAAATAAAAGACTACGATCACGTGTTGTTTTCCTATCACGGTCTACCCGAACGACAAGTGGATAAAGTGTATGAAGGAACTGATTTGTGTTCAGATCAACCTTGTGAGACGGAAATCAATGAGGAAAATAAGTTTTGTTACAAAGCTACTTCCTTTGCTACAACTCGATTAATTGCCGAAAAAATTGGTTTAACGGAAGATCAATACACCGTTTGTTTTCAATCCCGTTTGGATAAAAAATGGCTTACGCCTTTTTCAGACAAAGTAGTCGAGGAATGGGGTAAAAAAGGTGCAAAAAAATTACTTGTTTTTAGTCCCGCATTTGTTGCTGACTGCTTAGAAACCTTGATTGAAATTGGTGAGGAATACCAAGAAATCTTTGAGGAAAACGGCGGCGAAAAAGTGCAATTAGTCCCTAGTTCGAATAGCCATCCGCTCTTTGTAAAAGGACTCGAAAAATTGATTCGACAACAAATGAATTAAGTAAACGAGCTTGCATTTTTCCTATTACATTTATATGTAGTAAATTTGCAGGCGATTAACAAAATAACAAATTAACTATTTTTATGGCTTATAAAGTAAAAGACATCAGCTTAGCTGAATGGGGAAGAAAAGAAATCAAATTGGCAGAGGCTGAAATGCCAGGACTCATGTCCCTACGTCAAGAATATGGCACGACTAAACCATTAGCTGGAGCAAGAATTGCAGGATGTCTACATATGACAATTCAAACTGCCGTATTAATTGAAACATTGGTGGAATTGGGAGCGGAAGTTACCTGGTCGTCTTGTAATATTTTCTCTACTCAAGATCACGCTGCTGCCGCTATCGCTGCTGCAGGAATTCCAGTTTTTGCTTGGAAAGGAATGAATGAAGAAGAATTCGACTGGTGTATTGAGCAAACTTTGTTTGCTTTTGAAGGCGCTAAGCCATTAAACATGATCTTGGACGATGGAGGTGATTTAACGAACATGGTTTTTGATCGATTCCCAGAATTAACAAAAGACATCAAAGGATTATCGGAAGAAACAACTACAGGTGTACATCGTTTGTATGAGCGTGTAAAAAATGGCACACTCGTAATGCCGGCTATCAACGTGAATGATTCCGTAACGAAATCGAAATTTGACAACAAATACGGTTGTAAAGAATCATTGGTAGATTCTATTCGTCGCGCGACTGACACCATGATGGCAGGAAAAGTTGCCGTTGTTTGTGGATACGGCGATGTTGGTAAAGGATCTGCTGCCTCTTTAAAAGGAGCTGGAGCTCGTGTAATTGTTACAGAAATTGATCCAATTTGTGCTCTTCAAGCGGCAATGGATGGATTTGAAGTAAAACGATTGGACACTGTTGTTCATTTAGGTGACATCATTGTAACAACTACAGGTAATAAAAACATCGTTGTTGGTCGTCATTTCGAAAACATGAAGGACAAAGCAATCGTTTGTAACATTGGGCATTTTGACAATGAAATTGACATGGCTTGGTTGAACAACAACCATGGTGCTTCTAAAATCGAAATCAAACCACAAGTTGACTTATATAACATCAATGGCAAAGACATCATCATTCTAGCAGAAGGACGTTTGGTGAATCTTGGTTGTGCAACAGGTCACCCATCATTCGTGATGTCCAACTCGTTTACGAACCAAACATTGGCTCAATTAGAATTGTGGTTACATGCCGATAAATATGGCAATGACGTATACATGTTGCCAAAACATTTAGATGAAAAAGTGGCTCGTTTGCACCTTGCTAAAATTGGTGTGGAATTAGAAACATTAAGCGTAGACCAAGCTGATTATATTGGTGTAGCTGTAGAAGGTCCTTTCAAAGCGGAACATTACCGTTACTAAAAAACCAAAGCATAAAAAAAGCGGAGTGTTTACTCCGCTTTTTTTATGCTTAAAATTATAAGTCTTATAATTTGTACGTGTATTGAAAAGAAAATAAGGGTCCGCCAATTCCAACCTCAGCACCAAGTGCTGAATTATAGCTAAAGAAATAACGGAATCCATAGCACAAACGAGCGGAAACCGGAATGACCACTAAATCCTGAGGACCAAAATTTTCGTTCAACACCCCATTTATCCATTGTTTTTGCCAACGGCTATTCGTTCCCACTGCTGCACCAATATAGGAATCTACATTGGGACTGGAAGTAGGAATCATGAAATTAAATCTTGCTTGCAACCTTAGGCGTGATTTATAATCAATGTAATCCGAAGGAACATACTGCCATTGATTGTTTGCAAAAATGGTATCCGTACTTACATATGATTCTTTGTACGAATTGTATAGCAAATCAATCCCAATGCTTACATCATTTGAAATCATATAAGCGTAACGCAAACCACAGGGCGGAATGCTCGTAGATGACACTGCACTGATGGAATTCATTCCTGAATCAAAGAAATCAAATTTCATGAAGTTTGGTCCACCACCATATACTTCAAACAGATGATTTCCTTGGTAGGAAGCTTGACCAAAGGAAAAGCCCCAAATCAAAAAGAACAAAACAAGCAGCTTACTTTTCATCTTATGCTTCCATTAACTTAATCAAATTTAACGCTGACCCAGCTTTAAACCACTCAATTTGAGCTGCATTATACGTATGGTTTAGCAGGATTTCTTCCGTCGAACCATTTGCATGATTGAGTTTCAAAGTGATTTGTTTTCCAGGTGCAAACGATACAAGATCAGAGAAATCAAATGTATCATTCTCTAGAATTTTGTCGTAGTCCATTTCATTTGCAAAAGTCAAGGCCAACATACCTTGCTTCTTCAAGTTTGTTTCGTGAATACGCGCAAACGATTTTACAATGACCGCACAAACACCTAGGTGACGCGGTTCCATAGCGGCATGCTCACGAGAAGATCCTTCTCCATAATTATGATCACCAACCACGATTGTAGGGATACCAGCGGCCTTGTATGCACGTTGAACAGCTGGAACTTCGCCATATTCACCAGTTAATTGATTTTTCACCGAATTTGCTTCTCCGTTAAATGCGTTTTCAGCACCAATCAATAGGTTATTTGAAATATTATCTAAATGTCCACGGTAACGCAACCATGGTCCAGCCATGGAAATGTGATCAGTTGTACATTTTCCTTTTGCTTTGATCAGCAATCGAGCAGATTCGATGTTGTTTCCGTCCCAAATTGGGAAATTTTCCAACAACTGAAGACGCGATGAATCAGGTGCAACCTTAATTTCGACATGACTTCCATCTTCTGCTGGAGCTTGGTATCCATTATCCTCCACGGCAAATCCGCGTTGTGGCAATTCATCCCCATGAGGAGGATTCAATTTAATTTGCTCTCCTTTGTCGTTTGTTAATGTATCTGTCAATGGATTAAATCCTAAGTCACCCGCAATCGCCAAAGCAGCAACCATTTCTGGAGAGGTTACAAAGGCATGTGTATTTGGATTTCCATCGGCACGTTTGGAGAAGTTTCGATTGAAAGAATGTACGATGGTATTTTTCTCTTGTTTTTCTGCCCCTTCTCTTGACCATTGTCCAATACAAGGACCGCAAGCATTGGTAAATACTTTGGTGCCCATTTTTTCAAAATCCGCCAAAATTCCGTCGCGCTCTGCCGTGTAACGAACTTGCTCAGAACCCGGATTGATTCCAAATTCAGCTTTCGGCGTGATGCCTTGAGCAACTGCTTGTTGAACAATCGATGCTGCACGAGCAAGGTCTTCGTAAGATGAATTGGTACATGAACCAATTAGACCCCATTCCACTTTCATCGGCCAATTATTTTCAGTCGCTTCCGCGCGCATTTTAGAAACAGGAGTTCCTCTATCTGGTGTGAATGGACCATTGATGTGCGGTTCTAAGTCACTTAAATTGATTTCAATGATTTGATCAAAATATGCTGTAGGATTGTCATAAACCTCTTGATCTCCTGTCAAATGCTCCGCAATTTGATCAGCTGCCTTCACCACTTCTTCGCGGCCAGTAGCCATTAAATAGCGGCGCATGGACTCATCGTAACCAAAAGTGGATGTTGTTGCTCCAATTTCAGCTCCCATGTTACAAATGGTTCCTTTACCAGTACAAGAAAGTGAAATCGCTCCTTCACCAAAATATTCTACAATGGCACCCGTTCCACCTTTCACGGTAAGAATATCTGCCACTTTTAAAATCACATCTTTTGCGGAAGTCCAGCCGTTCAGTTTTCCAGTCAGTTTCACTCCGATTAACTTAGGGAATTTCAACTCCCAAGCCATTCCTGCCATCACGTCTACCGCATCTGCACCACCAACACCAATCGCAATCATTCCGAGTCCACCAGCGTTTACTGTATGTGAATCCGTACCAATCATCATTCCACCTGGGAATGCATAATTTTCCAACACAACTTGGTGAATGATCCCTGCTCCTGGTTTCCAGAAACCGATTCCGTATTTATTTGAAATGGACGATAAGAAATTAAATACTTCGTTATTTTGATTCAAGGATTCTTGTAAATCTTTGCTTGCACCTAATTTGGCTTGGATTAAGTGATCCGCATGTACCGTTGATGGTACTGCCACTCTTTTTTTGCCCGCTTGCATGAATTGCAACAAAGCCATTTGTGCCGTAGCATCTTGCATCGCCACTCGATCCGGAGCAAAGTCCACATAAGAATTACCTCTTTCATAGGCTGCTTGTGCGTTTCCATCCCAAAGGTGAGCATAAAGAATTTTTTCAGACAAAGTCAATGGTCTACCAACCACCTTTCTTGCTGCTGCAATGCGCTCTGGATATTGCGCGTATACCTTTTGAATCATGTCAAGATCGAATACTTTCATAATGCTATTTTATTTTTTGTTGTGCGCGCAAATTTAAGGAATTTGACGCATTAAAGAAATTGAAAAAGCGGGAAAAATTTTTTATTCCTAAAGTTTGATTGTAACTTACCCTTTCAAAAAGAAAATTATGCGCATTTTTTCAGGATTATTTCTGGTGTTATTCTTGCTCTCAGCAACGGGCTCTGACATCGAAAAAGGAACAGCAACCTATTATGGAAATGGCTTCAATGGTCGTCGTACCTCCTCAGGTGAAATCTTTCAAAACCATTTATTGACTGCCGCTCACAAAACACTTCCATTCGGAACAACGGTAAAAGTAACGAACCTAAAAAACGATTCAACCGTTGTGGTAAAAGTAAACGATCGACTTCCGAAAAGTTCACGGCATCACATTGATCTTACGCTCGCAGCCGCAAAAAAACTTAATTTTGTCAGAGATGGAATTGCATCTGTTACAATAGAAGTCCTTTCGAGCAAAAATGAAGATACCAAAAAGCATTAAAGAATTAAAAGTTGTTGAACTTTCAACGGTACTTGCAGGTCCTTCAGTGGGGATGTTCTTCGCTGAACTTGGTTCAAAAGTCATCAAAGTTGAACACCCTAAAAACCCTGATGTAACAAGGACATGGAAACTTCCTCGTGAAAATCAAAACAGTCCAATTTCCGCCTATTTTTGTAGTGTCAATTACGGAAAGAGCTACCTTTCTTTGAATCTTCTCGACCCAACGGATTCGGTCATACTCATGGAACTATTAAAAGATGCGGATGTCCTCCTAACAAATTTCAAGCGAGGAGACGATCAGAAATTTGGACTAGAAACAAAAACGTTGCATGCCTTGAATCCACGTTTGATTGTAGGTAAAATCAGTGGTTTTGGCGAAGAAAGTGACCGCGTCGCTTACGATTTAATTCTTCAGGCAGAAACGGGTTTTATGTCCATGAATGGAACCCCTGATTCCGGTCCAGTAAAAATGCCTGTGGCGCTCATCGATGTACTTGCCGGACATCAATTGAAAGAGGGGATACTGATCGCATTGTTGGAACGACAAATTTCTGGACTTGGTTCTGAGGTAAGTGTTTCCTTGTACGATGCAGCCATCTGCAGTTTGGTCAACCAAGCGTCCAATTACCTAATGACAGGACACACTGCAAAACGCATGGGAAGCTTACATCCGAACATTGCACCATACGGAGAATTATTTCAAACAAAAGACCAAGCTCTTGTTACGTTTGCGATAGGTTCTGATTCCCAATTCAAAAAATTCTTAGGTGTCTTAAACGCTATAGAGCTAGCTGATGACCCACGTTTTGCACACAATCAACAGCGCTTGGAAAATCGAGAAGCGCTTTTTACACTGCTGCAAACGTTCATTAATGAATGGATGTGCGACACCTTATTGAATGAACTACATGTCCTTCAAGTACCTTGCGCAAAGGTGAAAGAAATCGACGAAGTATTGACGGATGAACAAGCAAAACCGTTGATTTTACAAGAAGAAATCTTGGGATTCCAGACCGCACGTGTTCGTACAACAGCATTTCACATTTCACATGATTAGGACACCACAAACACCCCTCGAATGGGAATCTTATTACGATTTGCGTTACCGCATCCTTCGAAAACCTTGGCAACAACCAAGGGGATCTGAACGCAATGACGGAGATGACAAAGCAGAACATTTCGCATTTTTCATTCAAAATGACCTTGTTGGTGTTGGAAGACTTGATTTTACTACTAAGAATGGCAGTCAGATTCGATTCATGGCAGTAGATGATAAACACCAAGGAAAAGGAATCGGAAAAAAACTCATGATGCACATGGAAGAACTGGCACAAAGAAAAGGATGTTCTGAAACAGTTTTACATGCAAGGGAAATAGCCCTTCCATTTTATCAAAAATTAGGCTACCAAACCATTGAAAAATCGCATCTATTATTTGACGAAATACAACATTACTTAATGAGTAAAAAGCATGAACATAGTCGCTGAAAATAAATTTATTCTAGAATCGTTTTACCACATCATAACACCGAATAAAATCGAATTATTCGACCGAATAGCAGCAGACCGGACGCGATACCTCACCATTGCTTTGGAAAACATTTACCAAGAACACAATGCTTCCGCTGTTTTGCGCACCTGTGATTGCTTTGGCATTCAAGATTTGCAGGTGATCGAAAAGGACAATCAATATCAAATTCAAAGAGACATTGCCTTAGGATCAGGAAGGTGGGTGGACATACATAACTTTAATCAAGAAGTGGATCCAACAAAAGCGTGTATTTCCGCATTGAAAAACCAAGGATATCAAATCGTTGCAACAACTCCGCATACTGATGCCTATACGGTGCATGACCTTCCTCTTGAAAAACCTTTGGCTTTTTTCTTTGGGACAGAACGCCAAGGCTTGAGTGAAGAAATGTTGGAGGCAGCAGACATGCATGTGCGCATTCCTATGTATGGTTTTACTGAAAGTTTCAATATTTCTGTTTCCGTAGCTGTGTTGTTGCAAACCATTCGCCAACGACTTGAACAAAGTAACTACGATTGGAAATTACCTGAGGAGGAGCAAACTGCCTTGAAAATCGAATGGTGCGAGAAAATTTTGAACGGAGGAAAAGCACTTAGCGCAGATTTTCGAGCGAGGTATCAAAAAGATTGATACATTTGTGTAGTTATTCTGTACATATACAATTACTTATGGGAAAAGGAGATAAAAAAACAGCAAAAGGTAAACGTACCATGGGATCTTATGGGGTTACCAGAAAACGTAAAGAGGAAAAAGTGGTCATTGTACCTAAGGAGAAAAAGGTGAAAAAAGTAGCTAGTGAAACAACGAAACCAGCTGCTAAGAAACCCGCCGCAAAGAAAACTGCCACCAAAAAATCTGAATAAAAAAAAGCTGTCGTTTGACAGCTTTTTTTTTTAACAAAATCCCACATTAATTCACATTATGTATCCTATGTGAAAAGTAATCATGAATTTTGAATCTAATTTAATCGACAATGAAGCATAATTTCGGAGCAGGTCCCTGCATTTTACCTCAAGAAGTTTTTCAAGAAGCAGTAAAGGCTGTTTTGGATTTCAATGGACTTTCCATTCTAGAAGTATCTCACCGTCACAAAGATTTTGTAGCGGTTATGGACGAAGCGATTGCGCTCGTGAAAAAAGCACTTAATGTTCCAAGTGGCTACTCTGTTGCGTTCCTTCAAGGCGGCGCGACCTTAGGATTTACCATTGTTGCACTGAACATGATGCGCGAAAAGAAAAAAGCAGGTTACATCAATACCGGTACGTGGGCAAGTGGCGCCATAAAAGAAGCGAAAAAAGTCGGAGTAGATGTGAATGTATTTGCGTCTTCCGAAGATAAAAACTTCACCTACATCCCGAAGAACTACAGCATTCCTACCGATGTGGATTACATCCATTTCACCTCCAACAATACGATCTACGGAACTCAATTTAAAGCATTTCCAAAAACGGATTTACCACTTGTTTGTGATATGTCATCCGATATTTTCTCCAAAGAAATTAATGTAGCCGATTTCGACATTATTTATGCTGGAGCTCAAAAGAACTTAGGTCCGGCAGGTGCAACGCTATATATCATTAAGGACGAAATTTTAGGTAAATCTAGCTCTCCATTTATGCCAACGTATTTAGACTTGAAGCAACAAGTGGAGAAAGAATCCATGCTGAATACGCCACCAGTATTTTCCGTTTACGTTGCTATGTTGAATTTACGAAATTTGATCGCCAACGGAGGGGTAAAAGCGATGGAACAACGCAACAACGAAAAAGCAGCATTGTTGTATAAAGAAATAGACGAGAACCCTTACTTCCGAGGAGCAGTCGAAGTGGAAGATCGATCAAACATGAATGTTACTTTTTTATTGAACGATGAAAGTCGAGCAGATGCATTTGATGCCATGTGGAAAGCAGCAGGAATTGTGGGATTACCAGGACATCGTTCTGTTGGTGGATACCGCGCCTCTATCTACAATGCATTGCCCATTGAAAGCATTCAAGTTTTAGTGGATGTTATGAGAAAATTCAATCAACAATAAGTTAAGCATTTCGCATGAAAATATTAGCAAACGACGGTATTTCACCTTTGGGTCAACAACTTTTAGAAGCTGCTGGACATCTAGTGATCACGGATAAGGTCGCACAGGAACAATTAGCTTCGGCAGTCAACGAACAAGGAATTGATGTGGTTTTAGTTCGCAGCGCAACGACGGTCCGACAGGAGGTCATTGATGCATGTCCCGGAATTAAAATCATTGGTCGAGGCGGTGTTGGAATGGATAACATCGATGTTGATTATGCACGAAGCAAAGGCATCCATGTCATCAACACACCCGCATCTTCTTCTCAATCCGTAGCCGAATTGGTTATGGGTCAGTTCTTTTCACTTTCCCGTTTTCTTCATGATTCGTTCAAAAACATGGAAACAGGTGATTTCTCCAGTTTGAAAAAAAACTATGCGAAAGGGGTCGAATTGCGAGGTAAAACTCTCGGAATCATTGGTTTTGGCCGAATCGGACAAAGCTTGGCCTCTTATGCATTAGGAATTGGGATGAATGTAATCGCCATTGATAATGCAAAAAAAGACGTTAGCCTAAGCTTAAAAATTGGAAATCAAGACCTACAAATAACCATTACAACAGAAACCGATTTACAGCAGTTTTTAGGTGAAATGGATTATATTTCGATCCATGTTCCCAAACAAAAGGATGGCAGTGCTGTGATCGGCGCGAATGAATTCGCTCGCATGAAAAAAGGAGTATTTATGTCAAATGCAGCACGTGGTGGTGTCGTGAATGAAGACGCTTTATTAAATGCATTGAATGAAGGCATCGTTGCAGGAATGGCATTAGATGTTTTTGAAAATGAACCGAATCCACGAAAAGATTTATTAAATCATCCAAAAATTGCTTGTACCCCGCACATCGGTGCAGCTACTTTGGAAGCTCAAGACCGCATCGGCGAGGAACTTGCTCAATTAATCATCGGACTTGCATGATTACCAAAGATAAAAAGCAAAAAAAAAGGGACACATGAAAATGTGTCCCTTTTTAGTTTTAGTAGGACGACGATTAATCGCGGATGATTTCGATTGAATCAATGCTATCTCCTTCACGAATGTCATCGATGACATCCAATCCCTCTGTTACTTTTGCAAAGCAAGTGTGGTTGCGATCTAAATGCGCTGTATTTCTTCTAGAATGACAAACAAAAAATTGTGAACCACCGGTATTTCTTCCAGCATGAGCCATGGAAAGTACCCCTCTATCATGAAATTGATTGTCACCTGTTAATTCACAATCGATTTGATAACCTGGTCCACCTGTTCCCGGCATGCCTTTTCCACCTTCACGGGTATTCGGACAACCTCCCTGAATCACGAAATCCGGAAGCACTCGATGCCACTTCAATCCATTGTAATAACCTGATTCTGCAAGCTTTACGAAATTTTCTACTGTTTTTGGCGCATCGCTATCGTAAAATGTCACATGCATTTCACCCTTGTTGGTTTTAATGATTCCTTTCATATCTTCAATTTGATGCTGCGAAATTACGTGTTGAAGTTGAATTGCTAAAATGGAGTTTTGAACAATGCAGTATGGGAATACCTGTTGAAAACTTAGTTGATAACGAATTCATGGGGACTTTAATCTGACTTTATGTGAATGTTAAATTTGTAAAAGAACGAACCAACAAACGATTTTCTATGTTCAGTACACTTACAAAACGAAAACTAACCGACAATCAAGTTGCCAATGTTTTCATTAATGCCATTTTCGATAGTGTTGACAATGGATTTAAAGAAGTGGCTTCGATGATCAACGAAGACTCTGCTTTCGTTCAATCGCCTTCCATACCAGAAAATAATAATGGTGAATTTGGAATGATTGTTCTTGTTGGAAACTTATCATTTCTGGAAAGCACATTCGAATCCGATCAAGCAGAGCGTGTAGAAAACATCATTTTCGACAAAGTTTCTAAAATGTATGAGATGGATTTGGTTTCATTCAGGGATTTAGTTCGTGAATACCAATCGTTCATCATGCGCGTGAATCATCCATCTAAAAACTGGATTTACGGCATGTCTAAGGCTGTGTTTCATAAATACCAACTAAATGAGTTTCAAGATGAATATTTCCGCCGCATGCAAGCACCAAATCCTTTATTCTTGAAAAGAATGGATGAGGTGATGTCTAATTTCATTTGGAATTGGGACGCGTTCTTCAAAAAATACAGAATCTAATTATTGATAGATATAAAAAAGGAGCGTAAATCGCTCCTTTTTTTTGCCTTATTTTTTTTACACTTCTTCTAATGCTGTAATGGGTTTTCGAAACACCATTTTTCCATCAAACACATCCATCACAATGTTTTTTGTTCGGTCTATGTTTCCACTCAACAATGCTTTCGAAAGCTCATTTAAGACTTGTTTTTGAATCACTCTTTTAATTGGACGCGCACCAAAGAATGGGTCAAATCCTATTTCTGCAATGTGATCAAAAGCATCTTGTGTGATGTGCAGACTTAAATCCATCTCTTTCAATTTATGTTTCAAGCCATCCAATTGAATTTGAACAATTTGCTTGACATTCGTCATTGTCAATGGCGTAAACATGATCACCTCATCGACACGGTTCAGGAATTCTGGTCGAATCGTTTGTCGCAATAATTCCATGACCTCTATTTTCGCTTTTTCGGCCGTTTCATCGAAATCCTTTTCTTTCACCTTTTCAAAGCGATCATGGATAATGGAAGATCCTAAGTTTGACGTCATAATGACGATTGTATTTTTAAAATTGACCAATCTTCCCTTGTTATCGGTAAGTCGGCCATCATCCAATACTTGAAGTAAAACGTTAAACACATCTGGATGGGCTTTTTCAATTTCATCCAATAAGATGATGGAATATGGTTTTCTTCGAACCGCTTCGGTCAATTGTCCACCTTCTTCGTAACCAATATATCCCGGAGGAGCGCCTACCAAACGACTAACGGTGTGTTTCTCCTGGTATTCACTCATGTCGATCCGCGTCATGGCGTTTTCGTCATTAAACATGTATTCGGCTAAAGCTTTCGCTAATTCCGTTTTACCTACACCAGTAGTTCCCAAAAAGATAAAGGAACCAATTGGACGTTTTGCGTCTTGTAATCCAGCCCTGCTTCTACGTACCGCATCTGAAAGGGCAGAAATAGCCTCCTCTTGTCCTACAACGCGTTTATGCAATTCATCTTCCAAACGCAATAATTTGGACACTTCGCTTTCAAGCATTTTATTTACTGGAATTCCGGTCCATTTTGAAATCACTTCTGCTATCTCATCTACATCGACTTCCTCTTTAATCATTTTGGAATTTGCTTGCAACACGATCAACTGTTGTTTTAATGTTTCCAAGCGCTCTTCTTCCTGTTTGATTTTTCCGTAACGG
>Ga0208592_1000116_pt1 | contig 23786 bp, 26 predicted proteins | sample LakMenE18May10ns_FD_150712 | JGI IMG/M metagenome (GOLD analysis project Ga0208592, IMG submission 150712) | Freshwater microbial communities from Lake Mendota, WI - 18MAY2010 deep hole epilimnion ns (SPAdes) | ecosystem: Environmental > Aquatic > Freshwater > Lentic | place: Lake Mendota...
ATACTGTACTTCCACTTACATTAAATCCTCCATCAGCTCTCATTACTCCTGGAGTGTAAACGCCTGAAGCATATTGACTACTATTGTTAAGTCTTAACCATGAATCATAGTTGCCTTCTATTGCATTTTTCTCACCTAAATAAATTACAGCATTACCAGTAATTCTCGTAGTCCAAGTAGTACCATTATGAATAGCAATAGCATAATTTGCAGAAGGAGACATTCTAGCATAGATACCATAGTCAAGACCTGCATTGTTTACATACAAACCCCAGTCATCATTAGTAGATTTGGTTACATATAATACAGCATCAGTAGAGGAGTTTCCAGATCCACCATCAAATATTCCTCTTCCTATTACATGAAATTTTTCCGAAGGTGTTGCAGTTCCAATACCTATATTTCCATCACTACTGTTAATGTGCATATAAACAGTAGACTGTCTACCAAACTGGATATTAGGAATTGCTCCTCCTATATTGCCGTCATAATCGCCAGAGATTAAGAAGTTATTGTAAGTAGGATATCTGAATATCATGTATCCAGATTGTCCTGATGCAAATGCGTTGTTAAATTCTACTCTAGAGGGTAATTCTGTACAACTAGCATTATCTACTTTATTAGATGGTCTCTTAATCCGAATATCTGTATTTGTAGAAGACCCTCTTGATGTTACACTTTGAAGAGTATCGGTCTCAGTGTAACTAGTTATGTACCCTGGGCCGTTAGTTAACTGATTTAAGTTAGTTAATGTACTAGCTGTCCATACTTGAGCATTGTCCCAATAGAGAACACCATTAGTACGCATTTCAAGGAACTTGCCTACGTTACCGCTAATGTGGAATGCAATACCTGTAGTGGTATTACCAAACGATTCAGTCCAAAGAGCAGCAGTAGTATAATTATTATCAGTTTGATTTTTTCTAGCTTGTAAACCCCCAGTAAAAACTGAATTAGTTGCTGTAGATGCTCCTCTGCCAGTTACTGACGCTAGTGTATCTGTTTCTGTATAAGAAGTAAGATATCCTTGAGATGTAACCCAAGATTGTGTAGCGGCAAGGTTACCATTCAAGTATAGATTACCACTAGGTAACCAAGCATTACCTGTGCTAGCACCAATTTCAAAACGGGTGTTACCATCATCATCTACAAACTGCCAACCTTCATTAGCTGCATTAGCAGCAATAAACTGCATAGTATTAGCAGTAAGTTGATTTCCGTTTTCTACAATAATGTTTCTACCAAGTCTCCAGTTTGTATCAGTATCAGCAAGAATAAATGAGTATCCGGTTGTGATACTCATATCTCCATTTGCTACTTGTAGTTTGTTAGATGGGCTAGTCGTCCCAATGCCTACGTTGCCTCCGGATTTAACGTATAACTGATTCGTTGTATTTCCGCCCGCACCTACTACGATGTCACCATTGGCAGTGAGATAAGAGACGGCAGCAGTGTGCAAGACAACCACATTCGTGCCATCGCCAATAGCAAACTTGTTCCCACTGTAGCCGGTAGCTCCAACACTGCCAATTTGCAATGTGTTGGCTGGCGCCGTTGTCCCAATGCCGACGTTGGTTCCGTTGTCAAAGACTTGAGAATTACCAAGAGTAGTAGTTCCTGTAAACTTAGAAAGATAGTTGGTAGTACCAGAAGCATTAGCAGGAGTGTATCCTAACCAACCAGCAATAGTTTTATTTACCCAAAGGGTTCCGTTATAACCTAATAAATGACCATTTATAGGGGCGGTTGTAATTAAATCTACATCATGGATTTCCTTTAGTTCAAAACCATTCTGTACCTTAACAAAGATTTCTCCGTTATTTACATTTACTCTTGTTACAATACCAATAAACACCAGGTGTGCTGGTGCATATGGTTTATTTGCTAACCCAAAAATTAAATTACCATTTACCCCAAGCCATACTGGTTCACCGGCTGTTTCAGCAGCAGATGTATTAAGACCGGCTAAAAGACCCTCTGTAATTACACTAGTAAAACCGTTTGCTGCAACTGTGGTATCTATAAGACCCATAGTTTTAGAAGAGGTTGCTTCTGTTGTATTAGAAGCAAGTCCTACAATCATGTTAGTGCCATCTGCACTTGTAACATAGACAGCCTGACCCTTTGTAATTGCAACTCCTGCTTTTACAACATGTTTTAGTGTAGATGTATAATCAGAAGTTGCAATAGTCCAAGCTCTATTTGCTGATAAATCAAATGTAACCCCGTTAATTGTTAATGTTCTACTAACCGGTACATAGTTACCTAATGATGTATTAGTAGCATAGTCCTGAGCTTTAACAAAGGCTGTAGTTGCTAGATGAGTTGAATTATCACCAGTTGTACGAGTGATACCGGTGGCGGTACTAAGTGTTGTAGTACCGTTCACCGTAATATCACCGGTAAATAAATTATGATTTAAAAACTTCATCTAAAGCAGTATTTTAATTTACTATAAAGATAGTAAACTTAATTAAGCAATTTTAATAACAATAACACGCAAATCAGTTAAATCTTGTGTTGCACAAAATCCAAGTACTACTGCATTTACTGTGGTTCGCGTAACATCACACTCTACGGTATCTCCCGTAGAAAGTTGATATATTTGAACGATTACATCCTTACTATTTAAACTGTGAGTTACTGTCCAAGTAGCCGCTGAACCTGTTCCCGTAACAGCATAACGTAGTGATGCCAAACTAGCAGGAGTAACTGCACGAGCAGTATCCGTTAAAGCATTGGTCTCAGCACCCGTAGCAAGCTCTACAATGCCTTTATTTGTAGTTGTGGCATCTTCTCCTGCAACGGTAATAGTTGTGCCCGTATGCGTAACATCCATACCTTCTCCTCCAAGGATTGAAAATCCGTGGCTAGAAGGTGTAAGAGCTCCAGAATCTGTAGTAACAGTTTTTACTACTGTATCTTCAAGAGTTACTGCACCAGAAGCTACATCAAAATCTGCAGCAGCAAAGCTAGCAACACCTTTAGTAGTCGTAGTAGCATCTACTCCAGATACTGCTACAGCATTACCTGCAGAAACTACAGAAACACCGTTAGATCCTACAAACGTAATTACGCCTCCAGTAGGTACAGCATAACCGGTAATAGCATCAAAAAACTGAAGAGTATCAAGCATTCCGCTAAGAGTTCTCTTCTCAATAACTCCTGATGTTTCAGTAAGAACACTAGTTGAAGTACCGGTAGCAATTGTACCAATATGTAGTTTAGTACCTACAGCAGACCAATAGTCATTTGTTTCATTCCATAAAAACTGTACGTTCGTATCTGTACCACGCTCAATCTCAAAACCTGCAGATTCTGTAGCAGTGCCCGTAGCATTAGAGTTAAGAACAATAATGTTATCTGCAATTGTTACAGTCTCAGTAGAAATAGTTGTGGTAGTACCAGATACAGTAAGGTTACCGTCAATTACAACAGAGGTACCAAACGTTGCTACTTTGTCTACAATAGTAGCACCAGTAGTATTAAAGTTTAAAAGAGCACCATCAACATCAGCAATTTTAAAAGCATCAGCTCTAGCGTCATTAATAGTAAAGGTTCTAGACTCACCAGCATCTACTGAAAGATCATCTGTACCAAGGTTTTGAATTCTACCATCAGCATTAATACCTGTTACTGTGCGATACTTAAGAACACCACCATTTGAAATTGTAACAAGCTTAGATTCTGTTGTAGACTCAAGCATTCCCTCAAGACGAGCAACATCTGACCCAGAGTTTGAGGTTACATCTAGTGCAAATACAGATGCTACAACACCTTTATTAATTTTAAGACCCTTATTACCTGTTGTACCGTCTAATTGAAGAAGTTCAGCACCATTAATTTCAAATACAAAGTCTCCAATATTATGTTGGAACTTAATTATACCCGTAGGTGCAGTACCGTCTTCCCAAACAATTCCAGAACCAAGAGCATCTGAAGGAGCATAAATGTGCAATACACCATGACCACCTGACGCCTGTGCTCCAAGATAAAGCTCATTCTTAATAGTATACTTACCGGTAGAGGTAGCGTCAAAAGTTAGATTGCTGGTACCAAGAGTTGCAGTACGATTTGAAGAAAAGGTACCATTAGTAGTATAAAACGTTTCAAGATATGCCGCATCTTTAACAACATAAAGATTGTCAGAGCCATTAATAGCAATGGTTGTAGTGTCTACATTAACGTCAATAGTTGCAGTATAAGCACCACCGTTGCTATTATTTTGAGTAACGCTTGCTCCAGCTCCACCAGTGAGTGTAACGCTGGTAATATCACCTCGCATTGATTGCCAAACGGTACCATCATAAAAGTACATTTGACCGTCACCAGTGTTAAAATAAATCTGACCAGATACCGGTGACCCTGGTGAATCTGGTAAATTGTGAATCCTAGCATTAATAAGTTCACACTTGCTAAGATCAATTGATGTAAAAAATTTCTTTGCCATAATATTTAAAAGAATTAGTTGAGATACGCTTTCCCAGAAAACGCACCGCAAAAAGTTATTGTTATTTGATTTAATGAGTTAATTACTACTGCACCCTCTACCTCTTCACCAGCAGAACTTACTATTGTAATTGATGGATTTTTATTTAGGTTGTGATTAATAACCCAGATATCTGAGGGTGCTCCCTGATTATAGATATAACCACTTCGGTATGTTACAGAAAGATCTGGACTGTTCCTTCGATTAATAGTAAATACACTATCCGTGCCTTGTGTTAAAGTAAAGTCAATAACCGAATCATTATAAGCTTGATTCCAGTTATTAATCTGTTGTACAGTTGCACCTACCCTTACCCAATGATCTACGTGCCAGATATACAAACCTTCAAGATCAGTATCCCATACGGCAAGACCTGTATGGGGAGCACCCAGTGACATAGCGAGACGTTCCGAAGTTGATGTATTTTCAATACGGAAATCTAACAGCTCATTTTTAGCTAAGCTGAGGTCACTATAAAATATTCTTTTCTTAGGAGTAGACATATTAACTCAAGTATGCGTATCCGGCTACTGGTTCACTAAACGTAATCTCAATAGTATTATCGTTAATAGGACGAGTAATACCATCAATTTCATTACCGTTAAGATCCGTAATAAGCTCATTACCTGGAACAAATCCAAGGTTATGAGTAATTACCCAAACAGCCAATGGGGTAAGTTGCTCAAAGGTGAATTCTGATGGAGCACGTCTGTCAATGTTAATAACCGGATTAAGGTTAATACGTGTAACAGCTCCTCCAGAGTTTACTTCAATAATATTTACATTACCATCACTAGCATATTCATAAGTGACAGTAGCGGATCTGTTAGAAGCAGAACCGGCATAGCGGTAGTGTGAATCACTGCTGATTTCTCCACTCTGACCATCAACGAAAATAGGCATATTAGCAAAGTATCTGATCTGAGTATCAGAAAGGTCTTGAGAACCTTTAAGCTGCTTCCAATCACAAAGATCTTTGCTCATCTCATATTCCTCTAAGGACTTATGATCACAGCAAGAGGTAATACCATATCTAAGCTCTCTGAACTTCTTATATATAGAATCAGAAAACTTACCGTAAATACCTGCCTTATCTTCGTTAGTCATAATTATTTCTTTTCTTGAGGTAACTGTTTCTCATATTCAGTTTGGCAATTCTGACAAATAGAAGCGCCATTAGATGCTGTACGTTGTTGACAGCCGCAAGAGAGAACAGACCTGCAGTTGGGACAAATAGCCATTAGTTTTTGGTTTTAAAAATTAGACACAAACTTTCTCTAAACGTCTTAGAGCATATACAAAGAGTTCATAACCCTCTTTAGGGTTGTGGCAATATTCGACTTTTGCTTTTGCTGCATCAATCATTGATTTGATTAAACGCATTTCAGCAAGATTCTTTTTAACTTCTTGATCAGGCTCACAAGCTTTTACGTCTAATTGACCAAGCTTTGAGTAATAAAGATTAAGTGCCGCAGTAACTCTCAAATAGTTATACTCAACAAATACTTGTGTGTTTGGAGACACACTGTAGCGAATAACATAAATACCATCAGCAAGATCAGCATTTACATCTCCACAACCAGATACTTGAGTACCGAGTGTGCAAGCGTTGAGCACATAGTTAAACCCTGGAATTGCTTCTACATCTTTAGCAACATTAAAACCAGGTGAAAGAATTTGAAGAGTAGGACACTCTACTGCTAAGTCGTTAGCATAGAAACTGGTATCACTAACTCTAAAAAGTTTAGTGTTAGCAGTTTCCGGAATTTCTAAACTTAAATGATGTTTCGCTCCCATAACAGACAAGAATTACGCACATAGTCGTGCTCATAAATAATTTACTAAAAATGATCCATATATCAAAGAAAAAAGGGGAGGAGAGTCATAAAACTCTCACTCCCCCAAATTTCTTTACTAAAAAGACTTAATAAGTCTCAACAGTAACACCAGCAGCGTCAGCAAGATCTGTACAGATTGCGGCAACAGCAGTTGAAGCAGCTGATCCGTCAACAGCATAAACAGTCAACAAGTATTGATCACTGTTATGCATACCTGAAGGATTGTAAGAACGAGGAATGCTGTGAAGAATGTTAAAGGCTTTGTAGCTAGCATTACGAGAAACACCAGTCAAAGCAATATCATTCAAAATCTCACGCATTCTTGGATCAGTCTGAAAATCTTCTTGAGCATATCTGTTAGACAGAATGAACTCACGAAGAACAGTTTCACCAAATCCGTTACCTTGCTCACCACGTTGTACTTCAGTAATAACAGTACAAGCTACATTACAAGCGTTACCAGTTTCATCAATCTCAGAAGCAAGAATCTGAACAGGCTCTCTTTCGTAGAAATCGGTTGGAGAAAATGAGCAATCACCAAACTTAGTATCTACATATGCACCAGTAAGAACAATGCGAAATTTACCGTGGCTAGAAGTAGTTACAGTGTGACCTGCAGAAGATACCCAAGCACCTGCTCCTTCATTAGCAGCAGGATTCCACTTCTCTACAACAGCTTGTACAAAGGGAGATACCAAAGCATCACCAGCAATTTGCGTAGCCCAAGTAGACAATACAGTGTAAGGATCTACAGTAGTTTGACCAGTAACACAGCAGTAGCTGGTAAAGTCACCTACAAAGTAAGCGTTACGACCCAAGAAACGGAGTGCAGGCGAACCCTTAATGTCAAGACGAAGGTAACGCTCAACACCACACTTAAAGCAATCACCTTGAGCTTCTACAGTCAAGATAGCATTAGTAGGAGCAGCAGCGGCTACAGTCCATACTTTGCTGATAAACTTAGGGTTGATACCCTTAGATTTAACAGACTCTTTGTAACCTCCGTGAAAAGGTCCAAGTTTGTCAGTTGTGTGATAGCTACCTTGTGCCAAGTAGTAAAGACCACCTGCAACGGCACCACCAGCAGCAACTGAGGTAAATGTTTTGTCCAACAGTCCCAGCTCACCGGCTGACAACTGATGTGACTTTTGTCCTGCAGCTGTTTCAACTGAAGCGGCTACGAACACTTTTTTATACGCATGGGGAAAATATGCCATGATTAAATAGAATTTAGGTTAAAAGAAAAAACAACTAGCTCAAAAAATAGAGCTTGTATTTTGTAGTGTTGACTAAGCTTTTAGCTTCATCTAGAACGTTCTTTAAAGAACTACACATAGTTGCCTGCTGTGCTTCGTCAATAATAATATACAAAGAATTTAGATGATCAACAAATTCTTTTACAGTCTTTAAGCTCGGAGGAGTCACAATTATAGGTTCAAGAAGCTTAAGATGATGACCTTGATATCCTTCAACAATTGAATCAAGAAATCCGGGAAGAGATTCATAATACTCACCAAGAGCTTTATGCTGAGAGTAAGAACCTTCACCGGTTACCTTTAAATGCAGCATATGAGCTACTGTAGTAGATGCAAACAAATTGCCAACCAAGGTTGCAAATGCCTTATCTTCAGACGTTTTGAGTCTTTGTAGTGCCATTAGTTGCTGCGTTCAGCTGATTGTGTTCCTCTTTGAAACTGATTAGTAGATTCAATATCACCAGCAAGTATGCTTGCTGTTTCATCAATAAGAAGTTCTACAATATCATCTTTAAATTCACAGATAATATTTTGAGCAGAAGCAACTCCAGTATAAGGGTCAACACAGTTTAGAATTTCAATTCTTTTTGGTTGTCTATAATAAGTAAAACTGCAATCTGATAAATCAAACTTGTTATCAGTATACACTCTTATTCTATTACCAATCAACGTGCAAAAAGTCTCACCCCATTCAAAACTTGGTTGACGATACATATCTCTAAGAAATTGTTCAGCATTTGCCTCCTCTGCCAAGTATACTGTAATCCCTCTTTCAGGACAGCATTCAGATTTAGCATAAGCATCTACACGCTTATACTGCAGGTAATTAGAAGGAAGTTCTCTTGATTCAAAGTACTTCTTTCTATTATTACCATACAATTTACTCTGAATAAGAAGAATCTGCAGATCATCTACACGTCTTTTAGAGCCTTCATCACCCTCTTTAAATAAGTTATTGCCGTGCAATTGACGACGTACCCATTCAACTTGAGCTTTATTAAAAGCCTCTACTATCTGCCAACACTCTATGTTATCATAGTCATTGCTGGCTAGCTTGTTAAGACGTTGCTTAATCTTAAGCTGTAGAGCTGCATTAGTCATTACTTCATTCTTTTAAAGCCTTTTTTAACAGACTTGTTATTTGATCCACCACCGTACTTCTTTTTATTCAAGCTTTCATCATAAAGCTTCATTTTTCTTGGACCTTTTTCTGGTGATAATTTCTTCTTATTCATGGATTAAACACTTCATTAACTACCACAAGCTTCACAATCTTCAGGATTGTCAATATTACAGGTCGGTTGGGAAGCTTTTTCAAGCTCCCCTAACCAATCTGCAAATGGATCTTTATCTTCAGCCATTACTCGTTCCACATTTTTTCTACTCTTTCCATCAGTCCAATAAGAACATCCTGATTGAGTGGGTTTTTAAGATATTCAATTACAGCCAGCGGGGTCTTTCCAAGAGCTGTACCAGAATCCATATGGTAAATAAAACCATCAGGTTTAGTTGCAAGGAAGCGGTAATATGTTGCATCCTTTACTACTGATTTAATCTTAATAGTTTCCATATCTAATCTAGCAGCATCTAAGAACTGTTCAGCAGTTTTTTTCTTGTTCTTTTCTACCGACTCACCGTTAATAAATCTATCCATGTTGTCATAAATAACATCGTTAGGAGTAGATTTCTTATACTGGGCACTATTAATATCAACAACTTTTGCGACAAGAAAAAGCTTTTGTGGTGATTTATCAAAAAGTTTTTGCAATTCAGCAAGAGCTTTGTTACGCAACTTCTTAAGTTCAGTTGTAGTAGAAGCTGTGGTTTCTACTTTATCAAGGAAAAACTTAGGTGCAACAGGCATACTCTTAGCATGTTGCAAGCTTTTAGCTATAATTGAAAAACCACCAGCTTCAATAGCTCTCAGTTTAATCAGATCATACGGATCTCTTACAGGATCCAAGAACAAAGGCTCATTACCACAACGGATAGTAATCCTACCCCAGAACTCATCATTATCTGGACGAAGAAGTTTTACCTTATTCCAGAACTCAGGATCATCTAGGTTAATGATATTAGAAGCAAGTTCTCTTTCAAGTTGTGCTACAGTCTTGCGAATGTCTTGAATAATAGCATCTCTTTGATCATCCGGAAGAAGTTTAACTTCTGGAGCAAACTCATTGAGTCCAGTCAAGTAACGCTTAATACCATTAAACTCTAAGCAAGCAAGTTGCTCTTCATGATAAACACCATCCATGAGAGACATTCCATATTTCTCAAGACCCATGTTGGTTACGGTTGGTTCAAAGAACGGTTTAACAGCAACTTTGTTGCTCTTAGATTGTTGATACTTTTCAACGATTGTTACAGATGACATAGTGATTATTGTTGGTTAATAATTGTTGGTTTTGGGGTTTATCACTAATTAGTACCTGGAGAGGCTGCCGACCTCTAAACTTGTTCTAGAAACAAATCTGCTGGCATGCACAGGTGAAGCATCATAAATGATGCACGACAAGGTAAAGGTATAAGGGGGTATTGCTACCCCCTCTACCCTATTTCTTATTAGAATGATCCGCCAGTAATTGGGTTTCTCATAACAATTTTCAACACTTTAGTAGCGTCTTTAACCCACAGAGCAGGCATGTTTTGAGTCATGAATACACGGTATCCGTTAAAGTTACCAGAAGACTGGAAACCTTGACTGCGTCCCATGTAGTCCATAGTACCATTCTGATAGAACCACTTCAATTGGTTATCCCAAGAAAGCTTCAACAAGTAGATGTTGTCATTACCAGTTTCGGTGATGTCAAATACTACAAAGCTGTAAGAGCTCAAGGGGTGACCGTCAATCAATGGGTTTTCAATGTCGTTGGTATGCAAGTTGTCAAATGCAGGATTCAAAACAAACTTAACGTTTGCCAAGAATGGAATCACATAGCTAGTGAATGCAAAACCGAAGTTAAGATCCATTGCACTAGAACCAGAGATCGCATTGATACCAGACTTATCACCATTAACTACCATACCGGTAAGACCAGTTCCGAAAGCTTCTTTCTTAATAGCCTCGTTAACAAGCTTCATACCACCTAGACCAGTTTGTACAATGATCTGACGCTTGGGGTCTGGACCTTGTAGTTCAACACGACCTTGGTAGAAGTTGTACAATTCAGCCTTGAACATATCAAGAGAGAAAGAAGACTTGTTGTATACACGCTTAAAAGAGTTATCAAGCTGCTTCCACAAACCTACAGACAGACGAACATCATCTGGACCATCTTGACGTACACGTCCACCATGACCCCACATGAGGTAAGTTTCCATGTCAGTAGCAATCTTAGACAGGTGAGCAGCTTCAAGAGTGGTCAAGAAAGTACGGTTCAAAGAGCCATTTGCCATAGCTTTCTTTACGTAGTCTTTACCCATGCGGCTAGCCATCATCTCCAAAGAAGTGATAGAAGGATCAATGTTCTTGTCAAAGTTTCTCCAGATCTCAGTTACAGGTACAGAACCATCTTGGTTAAGACCACCTTTGATCATCATATCAGCACGTGAAGAAATGCTGTAGTGTACGTGAGCTTCTGCACCTCCTACGAAGTTGTAGAACTCACGGAATCCAGCACCGAATTCTCCGATATCAGAGAAACGCTCACCGTACTCACCACGTGCAGAACCTTTACGGAAAACTTTAGTACCGGAAGCCAGGTACTTGTTCTCCAAGAACTTCACGTTGTCATTATTTACAAGCTGTACAGTGTAAATGAAACCGTCACCAGCAGGAAGAATATCTTCTGCAGTGATGTACATTTCAGCACCGTTGTACTTATCGTAGGTAATGATATCACCGTGACCGAAAGTACGCTTGTTAATTTTAATTTTGAAGGTAGTACCGTCAATACCCTTAGAGGTGTTGCCAGTCTCAATGTCTTCAATGATGTAAGGAAGGTCTTGAGTAACAGGAACCTGCCACTTGTACTCTCCTTTAGCATTGTCAACCATGATAGTATTCTTACCGCCGAAAGAAGCCATTTGATACAAAGGCATCTCTACCTTTTGTGCCATAGCCCACAAATCAACTGGACCCATGTCCATCGGCTCAGCCGACTTCAACATGTTTACCAGGTGGTAAGAATCTACATGGCTGGATGCCTGATACTGAGTATCTCTTAAAAAGATACCGTTGTTTAAAACAGGTGTTGCCATTTTAAATATAGATTAAGTTAATGAAAAAAAAATTAATAAAAAATTAATAAAAACGTATTACGTTAGTTTCTTTTAAAGATATTACCCGGACGAGTAATGGTTCTTCTGTTTGGTTCGTCATCTCTTGAATTAGCAGCAGTAGAACTTGTTCTGTTTGATTGCTCAGTCTTAAGTTGGCGTACAGTCTTTTCAACTGCTTTACTCTTACCAATCTCCTGCACTTTGTTTCTGTATCCTTCTGGATCAGAAAGCAACCATGCAGCTTCTGCAATCAATCCGTAGTTAGGTTCTACAAACTGATACTTCTCCAAGAGGTGACCTAGGAGGTTAGTCTTTTTACCTGACATGTAAGACGGGTAGTTTGGTTGTACCAAACCTTGGTAAAGATTAGCTTGAGTTTTCTTATCAAGCTTAATACCATTTACCTCACCCGGCTTAAGAGCTTCATATACATTTTGCATGTATTGACGAGCAGCGGCTTCTTGCTGCTTTTTCATTTGCTCTTGCTCTGCAAGTCTATCCATAAGAATTCCTTCTTGCATTGCGTCCAATTTCGGCTTAAACTTTTTAGCTTGTTGTTCAAGTTTGCCAAGATCTTTCCAGGTATCAATTTCTTCAGAAATTTCTTCTGAAGTACCAAAACCTGTATTCAAAAGATATTGTCTAATAATTTCCTCTTGTCCAGACTCAGATTCAACAGACAATTCACGTGTCTCTTCTGCTTCTGCCAAGGCTCTAAACAAACCTTTCATATCTTGACCACCATCAGCAACATACTTAGCAGCATATTGGAGCTCTTCAGGTAGTGATTCAAAGAACTGTTGAGGAGTATCCTGCCTCACTTTATTTTCTCTTTCCTGGAAGTTTGCTTCTAAAAGCTCTTTCCAGTCAGCAACGGTGTACTCATCAAAAGACTTGTCATCATCAAATGGAATAAGAAGTTCTTCTTCTACCAATTTAGACATGACTTCTACAAGTCCTGACTTGTCTACTTTCTTACGACCCGCTTTACTGGGTTCATTATCTTGATTATCAGTGTCGTTCAAGATGTCATCTAAAGTATCACCCGTATCAGGGGTGGCTTTAGCGTCATCAGCAACATCCGTGGTATCCTCGGTAGTTGCTTTTCCATCATCAGTATCAGTATCATCATCTTCATCAATGAAGGAGAGGTCTACTGATGCCGTAGAAAACATATTTGGTTTCTTTGGCGTAGAGTCAGGAAGAACGATACTGTCAGAACCCGGTGCACCGCCAAATAGATCATCAAGATCAATATCTACTTGGTTAACGGTGGTGTGGTCCGTGAGGTTGGTTTTATCGTCGGCCATTATGTCAATGTTTTGGTTTATCTCACTAATAATATACGGATTGCAAATTAGATAAACTTATAAGATTTGCAACCGTTTACTGGTTTAGTCTAAAAAATTTGCAGTAATAAGGCTATAGTTACTTTTTCTTTTGTTGAACATCGTACTTATTCTTATTCTCTCTAGCAACCTGAAGCTGTTTTTCTGCAATTTCACGTTGTGTTTGCAGTCTTTCACGCTCAATACCCATCTTGTCTTGATGCATGGCACCCTTATTAATTTCTGACTCTCTTTTAATAGTCATTTGTTCTCTATAGCGATCAGTCTCACGGATATCTTTTAATGCATCCTGGAAGTCTGATACCTCATTCTTATTAATGTCTTGCATAGAACCATATCCAGCAGCTCTAATTTCAGCAACTGTAATATCCTTCTGACGATCTTTATCAGCTTCTTCTTGCTCAAACTGCATCTTCATCATAGCCTCTTGCTGACGAGCTTGAATTTCTTGCTCCTTCATTTGCTGCATTTGCTGCATTTCTGCTTCTTTCTGACCAAGTTGCTTAGTTTCAGCTTCTTTCAGAATACGTGAAACCTCTGCAATGTTATCTGATTTCATAATATTACCCAGGTCATAGATAGTTGCTCCGGTAGTATTATTAGTCATTGCAAGCTGCTTCATCTGCTCAAGAACTTGTCTATGGTTAGCTTTAGTAGTGCAGAATACATTAAGATCTCTAAGAAGAAGATCTGTACCGTTTAACTGAAAATTAATCTTCTCATCAGCAGTAGTAATGTACTGAAGACGAACTGAAGGTTTATTACTGTGGTAGTACTGTGACAGGTCTGTACGCATTTGGTGTACGCGTGGCATTAAGTAATCAGAGTGCTGAATGAAATAGATCTCTGTTTGTGCATATGAGCTTTCAAGAGATGCTTGTACTCCGGTAGCTGTTTGCTGTTCTAGTGGACTACCCATGCGTTGCATGTTAATACCAATAGACTCAAACGCTTGGTTCTTAAAGTAATTAGCCAGTTGAGTTCTAGACATCAAACGATTTGTCTGCTCAAGGCTAAGAACTTGATAGTGTTGAAAGTTCAGAGCATTCTCTGTGTTTGTAATAGAAGTATCCAGAGGTAACATCTGGAAGTTCTTCATTGCCACAAATGCTTTTGCCAGGTTGTTCTTACCCCAGTCTTCTCCCAAAGAGTGACGAGGTAATGCATTTTGGTCCAGTAGGATAACTGTACCAAGTTCATCTACAAGAATGTCAGCAATCTGATTGTTTACAATGTTATATCCAATCTGGTAAGGCTTCATCAAATCTACCAAAGATGTTGAACGTGTGTTACGATCTGAAAATACAGCACCTTCAACCGGTAGTTTACAACCGTACAACGTATTATCACCCTTAAACTGAAACTTAAGTCTTCCAACTTTAGGTTGATTAATACCAATATAGATAGGATCAAGACCAGAAAGATTCTTCTGACCCCAGAATGTAGGAGCATTAGGTCCAATCTTTACACCACCCCAAGTTTCATTAATCCAAATCCACTCAATGTGTTCACCAAATACAAGATTCTCTTTAGTCTTGTTTTTGTTAAATGACAAATTGTAAATAGGCTTCTCGGTAACCTTAAAAGTCTCATCTACAATATCTTGTAGAATTTCACCTTCCTCAGTAATCTTAGTTAGGTGACCAACTCTACGTTGTGACTTCCAGTAAACAGTAGTAGCACGAAGCATAAATGCTGTCTCGTTATCAAACATGTCTTCAGATTCATTAAGAATCTCATTTACTACATCACCTGTGTATGAGCTATTTTGATATGTAGACATAAATTGTCTATAACCAAGAGAGCCATTCTCAATACTATTGAACTCGGGGCTCTTAGTAGCGTCATAGTAAGTTCCATCGTTCTGACTTCCTCCAATAGGATATCCTGCAGAACGTACTGGATAAATAGCCTCCAATGACATAAGCTGATCTTCAGTCATCAGATAACCGTACTTATCAATAATATCAGATACGGTCATCATATCCATCTTACCTACCCAGTTACCCTGAGAAATGTAACGGATATCTGGAGACTTGTGATAGAATGTAAGGGCAGGATTCCAAAGTTCAATCTCATAGTCATCCTCATTCATCTTGAAGTGCCAGAACTCACGGTCTGCAATAAGCATATCACGGAACCCGCGCTCTTCAAGTTCTTGCATTTTAAATCTTTCCTCGTCAACCTTAAGCTGGTGCATTGCCCATTCTTCTATAAGATTGCGGTAATCTTTAGAAAAGAAATCTTCAATCTCTGGAAGACTCTTAAGATTATCTCTATTAAGAACTTGCTGTGCTTCCTCTGATTCAGGATCAAATCCTTGTGCAATCAAATTAGCCATCAGTTTTTGCTCAGCTCGTGAAAGCAATGTTTCTTCAATCATTGCTCTCTTCATCTCCATCATTTCATTGTAAGAGATGTCATCTACTGCACGGAATGTTACACGTGAATAGCGTTTAGCAAACTCACCTGTAAGTACGTTAATTACATTAGGAATAATGGGATAAAACTTAATCTCAAGAGCAGACTGATCCTCTTGGATAAGTGTATCTACAAGATCTGCATATTCATTATCAGGCTCAATGATATAATCTGTTTTATCAATAATACCTTTTGCAAGCTTATAGTTTTTAAGAATACGTCTTGAATTTCTTCTAAGTTGTTTAATGCCCTGCCACTCATGCCAGTCCATATTCCAAGCAGCCCACTCTTCATCTTTTTCTTTTCTGGGAATAAACTGAACAGGCTGAATCAGAGTACCAGTCTTACTGTATTCCGCTTTGGCTCCAGCTTTAAGATCTAGTGCATTATAAATCTTCATAATTCTTCAATTGTGTTAAGCACATAAATTGTTGTGTACTCCATATCTGTTAATTCATCTATGTACACGTACGAAAAAGATGTGTGATCACTTGTAGAAGTAATAGTCGTAAACATTATCTATAATTTTTGAATGGATTACGAGACTTGGAAATAGATGATGCTCCCATATGTCTAAACGGGCTCATTTTTAATTTATACAAATTATCTGACTTTTCCAAACCTTTGATGGTAGATTCTTTTCTTTTTGCATATCCGCGATTAGATTGTTGCACTTTTGCAAAAGCAATTAATGCAGCAAACGCTACTAATCGGTCAACGTTAAGGCCAGGGTGATATGCCATCATTTCTTTTAACAGCATAGGATCTGAAATACGCTCTACCCCATAAGTAGTTTTTACAATACCCCCGTCTGCTTTTGTCACTACATCAATTTCTTCTTTGAGATACTCAATTGCATAAGAAAGCAAATGACCCTTAAACAAGTTACCGGTATTCTTCCAACCATATTCTTGAAATACGTTAGCATTAGAACCAATGTCTTTTAAGAAAAGCATCTGACTCTTAGGTACCAAGTATCTCTGCTTACGTCTAGAGATCATGTATTGAAGAAACAGAGATACGTTGTTCTCCACAACAGTCCATGCGTTATACCATTCAATGATCTTCTCCAACATCTGGTGAGTTTTGGTTAGATCATCATATCTACCACACCAAGAGGCTACAATTTTATCCTGCTCAATAAAGCTCTCTATGCCGTTATCTGTCTCACGGGTAACCTCCACTGGGTTCTTGTACACAAAAATGCTACAGAGAGACTCTGAGGTGGTTGTTTTGCCCTCACCCACGGGGTCAACAGATGCATAGTATGTAGAAAACTCTGCATTAGCCACCGGTCTTTCATAAACTACAAGAACCCCCGTTTTATCTTCTGTTTTTTTAGAAATAGGAAATTCACGAATCGGCAATTTTCTTGTGTCTTTTGCTACGATTTTTCCGTCTTCTCCGTATTCTAGTTCTAAAAATTCAAAAGGATACTCTTTTTCTTCAATTCTTTTTAATTGAGCTGTAACAAGATTAGTGGGGAATACAGATACTTTTCTAAAAGCAAATGCTTCCTGAATATTAGTTGGCTTCTGAGAAATACGTAGTTGATACTGCTCAGGTGCTAAGTCCTTCTTCCACCTTTCTCTTTCCAAGTTAATTGCATCAAGAGCAGATTGCACAAGTGAGTTACCAAACTCATCAATAAAAGGAGGCATGCTCCACTGCTCAGGAATAAAAAGGCCAGCAGTCCCAATGGTGCCTTGATCATCAATGAGATTAGTCTCAACAGCATAGATATCATTTACTTCGGGGTTTAAAATCATTTGTTTAAGAGGCTCACACTGATCCAGATCACCCACAGATCCTGCAGCAATAAAAGTACCAGTAGTAATAAAGCCAGACTGAACAGCAGGACGTATATACTCATACGTCTTATCCATCTTAGGAGCAATACCAGCTTCTTCATGAAAGAAATAAGTTACAGGTCCACCAACACCGGTTGTTGCATCTTTATCAAATGAAAGACCCTGGATCTTAGACATAAGACCTTTTTTACTTATACGACCACCAATCCGTACTTCAATCTTTTGTTCCCACAGCAGAATTTTGTTTGGGTTATTAGGTCTATACCACGCGGTGTGTTCATTTACAAAGTTTGCATATTCATCAAGAAACTTCCATGAACCCTTGTCATTAATGTAGTCTTTTAGACTTGCGCCAATCTTACAGATAGAACCTTCTTCAAACCAGTATTGGTTGATGAGTTTACCCATATGAAAGTAAGATGATGCAATCTGACGTTTCTTTAAAATAGCAACATGTTTAAATGAAAGTTCTGCTAAGATCTCATACATTGCCATGTGATACTGAGCATCACGAACTTTTGCAAAACCGTATTTCTTTTCTTCTTTATCATAGATGGGTAGGAAGTTAAGCCACATGTAATAATCTCTAGTAAGATACCAGGTGGTTCTTTTACCCACGAATATTACACCATTCCGACACTTCTTTTTCTCTTGATCCCAATAGTTTATAAAGTCTTTGGATCTAAACGGAGCATCCGTGTAGTAACCTAAAGAATTAAATTTATCAGATTGTTCTTGAAAAAGTTTAGAACTCTCATCAAATTCATACTGCCCCGGTTCTTTAAAAAGTGTAAGCAAAAAATTTCTGAAGTCTTCTCTTGAATCAAAAGAAGTTTCAGTCCACTCACCATTTCTATATGTAGGTACAGTAATAAACATTACTCAATAGTAACTCCTTCAGCAATAGCCTTGATCAAGATTTTAATATCTGGTGCGGATAAAGTCTTTATAGAGGCTCTATCACTAAAATAATTATTAGAGTCGTCCCTTGTAAAAACATACCAAAGCTTTTCATAAACATTGTAATGAAAAAGATAGTCGTGAAAGTTATCGTTCATAATTGATCATATGCTAGACCCTGTCCACCACGGACAGTAGTTTTTTGTTCATTTTTCAAATCACTATAAGCTCCCTTAAATGAGTTGCGAATCTGTTCAAATTTAGCCGCAGCATTAATCAAAGAGTTTATATTACCGTCTCTACCATGCTCAATATCAGTGGTTTCCATGTACCGAGCAAGTCTATCAAGCATACTGGCAATACCCTTGTATGCACGAAATGTAGGAGTTTCATACAACTTTCTACACAAATCCATTGCTTCTAAAATCTCAGGATCTTCTGTAGAGTAATCCATATTAACTTCTCTAAGAACTAATTCTTCTTTTTCAGACTCCAGTACGTTAAAAAATGGATTGATATCCGGATCTGGGCAAGTCATGTAAAAGATGTACGTATATACTTTAGGTGCATTTTCATTATACGTATCTATAATCTTCTTCAGACTTTCTAGTGTATAACAGTGCTCAGAGGGAATTACTTTACCGTTCTGTACATCGAAGAGTCTTATTATCATTTGAATTTAGATTTATTATCCTGAAACCACTTGACTAGTGCAAGGACTTCATCTTTAAGATATGGAATATCGTAGTATATAACATCTTTAATAACAGGATCTCCATCAATGTTTGTCTTTAAAATAGGGTATCCGTTTTGATCTTTACCCTCATCCTGAAACATAATATGCTGAATCATCAATGTACCAGGCTTAAGCTTTGGGTTATGCTTAAGAATCATGTACATATAGATAGAAAGCTGTAGATTGTAGTGGTTTAGATTGCAATCATCAAGATGGCTGACCGGGGGGTTCATCTTTTGAGACAAACCCTCCCAGTCTTTGTAGCTCTTACTACGGATTTCTTTGTTGGTTTTATAATCCGTAATGTGAACTACACCATCTACAACTTCTACAAGATCTGATTGACCACAAATACCCAAACTTTTCATATAAACAAAATGCTCAGGATACATGCCATCTGTAAGACGTTGGTCTGGAGCAACCTTAAAACCGGAATTATCAGCCAAGGGTTGCATAATAGGAATAACCTTACCATGACGCTCAATACTATCTAAACCCAAAAGATCTTCTTCTCTTTGGTTGTGGTACCAGTTTCCAACAGTAATAGCTCTTTCCGATTCTGACTTCCACACAGAAAGAATTTGATCCTTGGTCATACCATACCACTTGGATCTTCTGTTTTTAGAGGACTTTTCAGCAATCTTTTCAGCCTCAAAAGGCTGCTTAAGTTTACTAATCAATGATGTAACACTCATCCAACTGATATTCTCAGCCGGATCAATACTAACATATTTGTGATCTTCAGGTAAAAACTTAACGCCCATAATTTTTTAAATAAGTTTCTTCCTGCTTATCTGTAAAGTGGGCTTTCCACTTTTCAGCAGGACACTCTGAACTTAAAGATCTAAGTTTAAGAGACAAAGAACAACCACATAATGAACAGCAGGGTTGTGTTCCAGGAGCAATGCATTTATAAGACTCCATTGTTCTATTAGGACAAGTCGCACAGATAGAATGTCTTTTAGCATATACCCTCTCGGTTAATTCAGTTTTGAAAATTTTGTACCTAAGACCTTCAAGAATCAGTGTCTTGTTCTTCCAGATCGTTTTTAGGTTCTCTATTAGCGTTTTTAATTTCATAATGTTCGGATCTTTCAGTTCGTTCAGTTTCTAACCGTAGAATCAAAGTCTTCATTCTACTTACTCTTTTAGACAACTCATCAAATATTTGATAGTCTCTATATCTGGTCATATTGAGTTTACCAAGAATTTCCTCGTACTTCTCAATCTGTTTCTCCATCCTATTATATCTGACTATGAATGTACCAAAATTTGCAATACTAACTCTAGGGTATTCAAGACTAGATATATCTTTTCTTGCTCTTAACCAAAAGTAGTGCGTTAGATCTGATACAAGCTGCTCACTAACAGTCTCCGCTTGAGCCGTCTTCTTAATTGCTTGTTTAGGCTTTCTTGGATTCAATATGAGCAAACTTATAGTCCAACAGAATGTTTCCTTCAGTTTGAATATTAATATCAGGGTGAACAGAAATCTTCTTTTTACTCTTACCCTTCTTAATAATCAAACCTTTCTTCTCTGCTTTTGATAAAGCATTTCTTGCACTTTGCGGAGATTTAAATACCCCCAAGTCTGTAATCTTATTACAGAACTCAGTAAGCTCTGCCTCTTGATCTACACCAAGATGAGTTAGGCAATCTAAATCAGCACTGCTAACTGAAGTATTACTCAAATAGCAATACACCATGATCTGAAACTGTACAATGTTCCAGCGGGGTAGTACAACTTTCTTTGCTACTTGATTTACGATTGCCATCATTTCTCTCTTTTTAGAGTTCTTTTGAAGGGCTGTTCAGTAGCATCGTCATCATCTTCTTCAACTTCTGGTGCCATCATATTAGCCATAGTCACCTGAGCTTGGAGATTCTTCAAACGTGCAATTTCAATAGCTGCACGAAGCTCTTCATACTTCAGTTGTTTCTCAAGATGAGGAATAACATCATTATAGAAAGCATCAAGCTGAGCACGTTTTTCCTGCATTTGCTCTGAAGTCATTTCAGGAGTTTCGTAAGGTTGCTGATCTTCACTCATACTTTAAAGGTTTGTTGGTACACTATAAATATACATTAAAAGTTTAAACATTACAAATTTATATTTATATTTGATACTGCAAAACGCTTCTCCATGAACAAGATTTTTCTTATTGATATTGACGGTACTATCTGTAATGACATCAAAAACGAGGATAGTCATCTGTATCTCACAGCCAACATTTTACCAAATGCTTTAGAAATCATCAACAAGTGGTATGATGAAGGTAATATTATCACCTTCTTTACTGCTAGAGAGTCTAAAGACAGAACCATAACTGAGAATTGGCTAAAACAAAATAGTTTCAAGTACCACGGATTGGTAATGGATAAACCTAGAATCAAAGACGGACAGGAGTACGTATGGATTGATAACCGAAAGGTAAGAGCAATCACATATCTAGGCACTTGGTCAGAGTTAAAAGAAGTAGACGCTAAAATCCAAGCATTTCAACAATGAATAAACTAGATAAAGACTATCAGAACCTTTTGTCTGACATCATTACAAACGGTAAAGTCAAGAAAGACAGAACCGGTACAGGTACACTTTCTGTATTTGGTCGTCAAATCCGACATAAGATGTCTGAAGGGTTTCCACTTCTTACTACTAAGAAGATGGCGTTTAAAACTATAGTAACTGAATTACTTTGGTTTCTAAAGGGAGATACCAACATCAAGTACCTCATAGACAACGATTGTCATATTTGGAATGGTGATGCTTATAAGAATTATTCAAGTAAAGTTCAAGCATGGGAACCTCATTCAGATCTGAATCATTTCATTGAACGAGTTAAAACTAATGATGAGTTTGCTAGGAAGTGGGGTAATTTAGGTCCAATCTATGGAGCACAGTGGCGAAGCTGGAGAGTAGGTAAAGGAATTGAAACATCACTACCTCACCCAGATGGAGGAAACATCTATGAAGCTGGCTCTATGTATATTGACCAAATCGCAAACCTAATCAACGACCTTAAAACAAATCCTGATAGCAGACGATTAATGGTATCTGCTTGGAATGTAGGGGAGTTGGATAAAATGACTTTACCACCTTGTCATTATGGATTTCAAGTTTATACAAGACTAACTACCAGAGACGAAAAGATTGTTAATCCTGAAAAGTATAGAGCAATCTCTCTAATGTGGAATCAAAGAAGTGTAGATACGTTCTTAGGTTTACCGTTTAACATAGCTTCATACGGCTTACTACTTGAAATGATAGCAAATGAGGTTGATATGGTACCTGATGAATTAATTGGAAACTTGGGTGATACTCATTTATATTTGAATCATATCAAACAAGCTAAAGAACAAATAGGTAGAAAGCCGATGGAATTACCTACAGTACATGTTAGGGATGGAATCTTCTGTAGTTCACCTGTAGACGTAATATTAAAAAACTATCAATCACACCCAAGTATTAAAGCACCCTTAAGTAACTGATGAAAGTAAATAGAGAAGAAGAGTGGATTACTATCCAGAGTGTCTGTAAGGATCTTGAAGAATACGGGATCAACCCCTTAAACGGTTTGATTCTAAATATATCTCCAGACTACAGCTCCAGTATCTCCATGCACATAGCACACCATCTAAGCTCTATGGGTGAAATGATGGAGATGATACCCGTGGATGTACCCTACCCCGATGAAGACCCCCAGCCCTACAGGGATGCTTTTATGAAAAAGCTACCGCTGCTGACTAAGACTAAAATCGTACTAGTAGAGGCAGGGATAATCACCGGATCTAACTACACCTTCATAGTAAACGTACTAACAAACATCGTAGATAAAGAAGTTATAACTGTAGCTCAGTATGAGAATATCCATAGCATCTTCAAATGTGATGTAGTGGGCAGATATTACAACTGGGAACAAGAACAACTAGAGTTCTACTGGGAAAGAGAAAACAAACACTGGTAATGCAACTAATCACAACACATCCTATTAAAAAGTCGGATTTAGGATTTCATGCTAACCTGTTTGGGGGTAAGCTACTAGCTTGGCTAGATGCAGCTGCAGCAGCTTATGCTATGGAAGTCTGTAACAATCCCCGGATGGTCACTGTAATGATTGACAAGTGCATCTTTAAGAAGCCCGCAAAGGAAGGTCAGCTGCTTAAGATCTACGGAAACATCACGCATGTAGGTACAACTAGTATCACTCTGTACATGGAAGCTAGGGCTCACAACGTATACAGTGGCACACAAACTGTTGTTCTACACACTAACGTACGATTTGTAAGAATCGATGAGATAGGTGATCCTATACCCATTGATGAAAAAGTAAGAATTCAATTCCAACGAGATGAGCCATCAGAATAACTGTGTGATCTGCAAAGAACCGCTACCCGTGTTGTTACCCAATCAATCAATCTGTATAAACTGCCTAACAAATGGAACCAGACCTCTACGGTGAGTATTATGAGTGGGATGAAGAAGAGTAAGTTATTGTAAGTATTTGCATATAGATTCTAAATAACCCCCAGCCATGTCAAGAGTTAACCCTGGTAGAAATACCGGGGTTTTCTTTTATACCCCCTACCCATATTGTTTTAGGTAATTCAAATTTTACATGTATGACATTGTAGTGGGGTCCTACTACAACCTACCCCGTCAACAAAAAGTTAGGTGGGTACCCCCTATGTATGGGTGGGTCCAACCCAGTTAACAATAAAAACCTTAAATATATTTTACATGAAGAAGATAATCAAGATCTCT
>Ga0208592_1000120_pt1 | contig 23597 bp, 13 predicted proteins | sample LakMenE18May10ns_FD_150712 | JGI IMG/M metagenome (GOLD analysis project Ga0208592, IMG submission 150712) | Freshwater microbial communities from Lake Mendota, WI - 18MAY2010 deep hole epilimnion ns (SPAdes) | ecosystem: Environmental > Aquatic > Freshwater > Lentic | place: Lake Mendota...
TAGCGGAGATTCTAGGAGCCAAAAATCGACGAGATGGCTACCTGGAAGGAAACGGTTATTGTGTAACCTGGGTTTTTGGACACCTGTGTTCCTTGAAGGATCCGGAGGATTACAATCCAAATTGGAAATATTGGAAATTGGAAGATTTACCGATTATTCCAGGACAATTCGGAATTAAATTACGCGAAGACGAAGGTGCGAAACGCCAATTCAAAGTCATCGAAACCCTAATGACTCAAGCCGAGGAAGTCATCAACTGCGGAGATGCTGGACAAGAAGGAGAATTGATACAGCGTTGGGTACTTATCAAAGCGAAATGCAAAGTTCCTGTGAAACGCTTATGGATTTCTTCCTTGACCGAAGAGGCCATCAAAGATGGATTCAACAAATTGCGGGACTCCAAAGAATTTGACAATTTATTTGCCGCTGGAAATTCTCGCGCTGTGGGAGATTGGGTACTAGGAATCAATGGGACACGACTCTACACACGCAAATTTGGACGCGATAAAATGACTTTGTCAGTCGGACGCGTGCAGACGCCCACACTTGCCATGATCGTTCAACGTCAAAAGGAAATAAATGCGTTTAAAACTGAGGAATACTGGGAACTTAAAACCATCTACCGCGAAACGGAATTTCAATGTCAAATTGATCGTTTAAAAACAAAAGACAAGGCAGATAAAGGATTGGCGTATTTAGTAGATAAACCTTTTGAAGTGACCTCTTTCGAGCAAAAAGATGGAAAAGAAGGAAATCCACGTTTGTATGATTTAACATCCTTACAAGTAGACGGAAATCGTTACTATGCCTATAGCGCAGAAGAAACCTTAACGAAGATTCAAAGTTTATACGAAAAAAAGTTGGTGACCTATCCCCGTGTAGACACAACGTATTTATCGGAGGATTTACATCCGAAGATTCCAAACATTTTAAACGGACTGCGTGACTACAAACGATTCACGGATGCGCTGCAAGGAAAACCTATTCCAAAGTCCAAACAGATTTTTGACGATAAGAAAATAACCGATCACCACGCGATTATTCCAACAGGGGTTGCTCCATCCGGAATCACACCAGATGAACAACGGGTCTACGATTTGATTTGTCGCCGTTTTATTGCTGTTTTTTATCCCGAATGTAAAATATCCAACACAACCGTTCTCGGGAAAGTCGATGCTTTGGAATTCAAGGCGACGGGTAAGCAAATCTTGGACAAAGGTTGGCGGGTGATTTACGATGATTTAAAAGCAGAAAACAAAGAGCAAGGAGCAAAGAAAAAAGAAGGGGAAAGTGAGGATAAAATCCTGCCTATTTTTGAAAAAGGCGAAAGTGGTCCACATCAACCCTTGATACATAAAGGAAAAACGAGTCCACCGAAATATTACACGGAAGCGACTCTTTTACGCGCAATGGAATCCGCTGGGAAATTGGTGGAAAACGAAGAAATGCGCGAAATCATGAAGGAGAATGGAATCGGACGACCATCAACGCGAGCAAACATCATTGAAACGCTTTTCAAACGCAAATACATCGAAAAGAAGAAGAAAAACATCATTGCCACGGATACGGGAATGAACCTGATTGATACCATCAAAAATGAATTGCTAAAAAGCCCTGAGTTAACCGGACAATGGGAGCACAAATTACGTCAGATTGAAAAAGGCACCTATGAAGCACAAACCTTCAAAGAAGAATTGTTTGCGATGGTAAGAGAATTGACCGATGAGGTGATTTTTGGTAGCTAATCTTTACATCTTCATCGGGGCCTGAATCCCCAACACCTGAAGGCTTTGTTGAATGGTACGTCGCACGCACTCGCTCATCGCCAATCGTAGGTTTTTGTTCGCAGCATTTTCTTCGGAAAGAATTTTCACTGCTTGGTAAAAATGATTGTAATTTTTCACCAAATCGTAAATGTAATTGGCCACGATGGCAGGGGAAAATCCAATTGCCGCTTCGTGAATGACATCAGGAAATTGCGTCAACAATTTAATGATTTCTTTCTCTTCTTGTACCATTTGAGCCGATTGAACATTGCTCAGATCAATGGTTCCAGCGCGTTCCAATAAAGTTGAAATTCGGGCATGTGCGTATTGGATGAAAGGTCCGGTGTTTCCGGTTAAGTCAATGGATTCTTCTGGATTAAACATCATGCGTTTCTTCGGATCGACTTTCAACAAGTAATACTTCAATCCACCTAAGCCAATTTGTTCAAAAAGTTTAGATCGTTCCGTCTCGCTCAAGGTTTCAATGTGTCCTCTTTCTTTGGTCATGTCGGCCGCCTTTTCAACGACCTCATCCATTAAATCATCTGCGTCTACAACAGTTCCTTCACGTGATTTCATTTTACCACTTGGCAAGTCTACCATTCCATAAGATAAATGGAAACAATTTTCAGCCCAAGCATAGCCTAATTTTTTCAGAATCAAGAACAACACTTTAAAGTGGTAATCTTGCTCATTTCCAACTGTATAAACCATTCCGTTTAAGCTTGGAAAATCATGAAAACGGTCGATTGCTGTACCGATATCTTGGGTCATGTACACTGCCGTTCCATCAGATCGAAGCACCAATTTTTCATCCAATCCTTCGGCTGTTAAATCGATCCAAACGGAACCATCTTCCTTCTGAAAGAACACACCATCGGCAATGCCTTTCATCACTTGATCTTTACCTAAAAGGAAGGTGTCCGATTCGAAATACAATTTATCAAAGTCCACACCCATTTTTGTATAGGTGCTTTCAAATCCAGCATAAACCCAAGAATTCATGGTCGTCCACAACAAATACACTTGTGGATCACGCGCTTCCCATTTCACCAACATTTCTTTGGCGTCCATAAGGATGCTTGTATTGTTTTTTGCCAGCTCTTTGATTTTATCATCAATTCCCTGAACGGCTTTTTCATCCTTATCGACTTTTGCTGCTTGAAAGTTGAGGAAAGCCGTTTTAACGTCCTCCGAACACGAGCTAAAATCACCATTTTCCCAGTCTGAGATCAATTCTTTGGCTTCTTTTTGCAAATGCTTATCAAATTCGACGTAGTATTTCCCGACAAGTTTATCCCCTTTTAAACCTGTGTTTTCAGGTGTTTCACGTTCGCCTTTTTCATTCAAGGGAGAAAATTTCTCCCAAGCAAGCATGCTTTTACAAATGTGAATTCCACGGTCGTTGATCACCTGTGTTTTGATCACTTCGTGTCCATCCGCTTTTAAAATTTCAGCCACGGAATAACCTAAGAAATTATTTCGAAGGTGTCCAAGGTGCAATGGTTTATTTGTATTGGGTGAAGAATATTCCACCATAATGGTAGGCTTGGATCCTTTCTGTGCAAAACCGTAAGCAGATGAACCATATACCTCATCCAATTGTGTCAACCAATAAGAATTGGAAAAAACGATGTTTAAGAATCCATTTACTACGATGCACTTTTCCACTTCCGGAACATGCTGCTCAATGAAATTTCCTATTTTTTCTCCAGCTTCTATAGGCGTGCAACGCAAAAGCTTGACGAAAGGGAAAACAACCAATGTCAAATCACCCTCAACGTCCTTTCTTGTTACTTGAAATTGAATGATTTTTTCATCAATTTCTTGACCAAACAAGGATGTTGCATGTCCTAAAATCAGTGCTTTTATGTGGTTTTCCATCGTTATTTTAAACTTTTTACAAGTGCATTAATCAAATCGAATGCTTGTTCGGCCATTCTATTTTTTTCATTATCCAAACATGGATTAACTTCAACTATTTCCATGCATGCCAAATTATTCAGGTTGGCCATGCTTGTCAAGATGGATTTGGCTTCCTCGAAACTGATTCCTTCAGGAACAGGCGTTCCTGTGCCATAGGACGTTTCACTTGGGTCCATGGAATCAACGTCAAAAGAAACGTAAACAATGTCACATGCCTGCATTTTTTTCTTGATTTCATCGATGCAAATCTGAAGTCCACGGTCCCTTAGTTCTTTTACAGTATAATTGCGCAAATTGAGCTCTTTCATTGCGTGTATTTCCTCTTCTTCCACATCGCGTACACCAATGTAAATCAAATCACTAGGCTTCAAAGAATGGCTTTTCAGTTGATTCCAGTATTGCATGGTTGTTAAGTCGAGGCTATTTTTCTGAAGGTCGGATTGATCCACACCTAATGCAGTCGCAATAGGCATCCCATGAATGTTTCCAGAAGGAGTCGTGTAAGGAGAATGAATGTCCGCATGTGCATCAATCCATAAAACGCCTAAACGCTTTCCAGGATAAGCCAGTTTTAATCCCGCCATTGTCCCACCAGCGGAGGAATGATCACCTGCAATAATCAGTGGAAACATGCCGGAATCGATGGCTTCTTTCACTTGCTGTTTCACCCCTTCGAAAATCTGAAGGACACCATCAATTCTCTTAGCAAAAGGAAAGTTCGTTGGACGATCCAACAAGTCATTTCGATTGGGTATGGTGAAAACAGGGAATTTCGAGAATAACGTGGAATTTTGCGTTCTAGCCGCTGCTCTAATTGCTTCGGGACCAAGGGAAGCACCTCTTGTTCCTGCGCCTAATTCAGATGGATTAAAAATAAATTGTAATTGACGATTCATAATAGTCCCTTTCATCGGGCTGGACAAATTTACAACTTTCTCAAGGAAGTAACCATTAGGGGGCTTCTAAGTTCTTCAAATTTGCCTATTTTTGTTTCGCATTTAAGCACGCAGACAACCATGAACACACTGAAAACAATTGTACTTTTTTCCATCATTCAATTGTTGTCTTTTACCAATTGGAGTCAAGATTCAGAACATTTTAACGGAACCCTGACCTACCGTATTGAGCGCGTAGATGTAAACGATTCAAGCGAGGCCAAAATGATGATTTTCGCACGCGATTCCTTGTTAAAGATTGTCAACTTTAGTTCAGAATTTGGAAGGCAAGAAAGCATCACGCACCTGGGTTACCAAAAAAAATACATTTTAATCGAATTGGAGGAAGGAAAATTTGCCATTCAAATGATGGATAGCTTGAAGGATTCGAATGCTTCTTATTCGTTTCAATCCAAACGCGGGCATGCAAAAATCGCTGGATTGAAAGGAAAAAAACTTCTTGCGCATTACGAACTTGTGAAGAGCGATTTAACCGTTGTTTACACTCGGAAAATTTCATCAAAATACCTTGGGTCCTTCAGAAATGCACCGGGTTTATTGATTCAATATTACGTGGCAAATGATCATGGATTATATAAATACACTTTGGAATCCATCGACTACAAAACACCACCTTTAGCCCTCTTCATGGTCCCATCTGATTATCAGAAAATGAGCATGGATGAATTTTTGGAAAGGACTTCAAATTCAGAACGAAGGATCGAAAATAACTAACATGTGCTTGTTTATAGTATTCCATGATATTCGTTCAAAACGAGTAGTTAAGGATTAACTTCGTTGGATATTGCATAAAAAGCACATGGAAGACAACGAATTCATACCAAAAAACGAGGCCAGGACTGAAAGTCCGAGTAGTTCATCAAGGAAAAGAAAAGAAGAAAAAGTGACGCCTTCAAGCCAGGAGAAAACCCCTGCGCGGTGGAAATTTTTGACTGGATTTGATTCTAAACGATTCAAGGTGATTTTAGGCTCTACCTTGAGTTTGCTTTCCATTTATTTATTTTTAGCTTGCGTATCCTACTTGTTTACCTGGACAGAAGACCAAGACCGCATTTTACAGCGTTCCTTTTTCGATTATATTTTTGACACAACGGAAGCACCTGTAGAAAACTGGCTAGGTAAATTTGGCGCCTGGACTTCACACCTCATGATTTACCGACTTTTCGGAGTGACTTCATTTGGCATCTGTTTTTTGTTATTCGTTTCTGGTATCAGGATCTTATTTGATTATGCTATTGTGCCAATTGGAAAAGCATTCACCATTACGATTGCTTTCATGCTCTGGGGATCCTTGTTTCTCGGTTTTTTCAGCGACAAACTAAACTACCTAGGAGGAACGTTTGGATTTTATTTGAATGAATGGCTCATGTTAACTTTAGGAAGCTTTGGCGCCTTTGCCTTGAGTCTTGTATTGCTTTATATTTTAATCACCATCCTTTTTAATCCAAATTATTCCAAGTGGTTCGATTTTCTTTTCAATAGAGAAAAAGCGGACTATAGCGAAGAGGAAGATGCTTATGAAGCAGAAAATACAAAGCAAAGCTACGAGGACATCTTCGTGGTAAACACGATTAAAGACGAAGAGATTAAATCCGATGTTATTTCTGAAACAGTTGATTTCTCTGCCCCAGTGGAAGAGGAGGATGAAGATGTTTTTTATCAGGAAAGTGAATTGTTCGTTTCCCCCAATTTAACAAAAGAGGAAGAGGATTCTTCGGATGATTTCGAAATTGAAATGGCTACTGAACCAGAACCGACCATCATTCCTCCAGTTCAAGCTGCTCCTACGATGGGGGCGAATGCCACGCAAAAATCGGATGAGGACGATTTGGCTAAAAAGTTAGTGACCGAATATGGCGAATATGATCCAACCAAGGACCTTGAAGGATATGTCCTTCCGCCTTTAGACCTCATGACTGATTACGGTACAAGCGGTATTTCGGTGAGCAAAGAGGAGCTCGAAACGAATAAAGACAAAATTGTACAGACGCTGCAGCATTACAAAATTGAGATTGCGAAAATCAAGGCAACGGTTGGACCAACTGTTACGCTTTATGAAATTGTTCCAGCTCCTGGAGTGCGCATCTCAAAAATTAAAAACTTAGAAGATGACATCGCACTAAGTTTATCTGCGTTAGGGATTCGCATCATCGCTCCAATCCCTGGAAAAGGCACGATTGGTATTGAAGTGCCAAATTCCAATCCTGAAATGGTGAGCATGCGCTCGTTAATTGCATCGGATAAATTCCAACATTTTGATGGGGAATTACCAATCGTTATGGGTAAAACCATTACCAATGAAACCTTTGTTTTTGATTTAACAAAAATGCCACACCTTTTAGTAGCAGGAGCAACCGGACAAGGGAAATCAGTAGGGCTAAATGCCATTCTTATATCCATATTATACAAAAAACATCCGGCTCAAGTCAAGTTTGTTCTTGTAGATCCTAAAAAGGTTGAATTAACCCTTTACAACAAAATTGAGCGACATTTCTTAGCGAAATTGCCTGGAGAAGAAGACGCCATTATCACCGATACCTCGAAAGTCGTCAACACCTTAAATTCGCTTTGCATTGAGATGGATGACCGTTATGAATTATTAAAAGACGCAGGTGTTCGTACCATCAAAGAGTACAATGCTAAATTCATCGCCCGAAGATTAAATCCAGAGAAAGGACATCGATACCTTCCATACATTGTTGTATTGATCGATGAATTCGCCGACTTGATTATGACAGCCGGTAAAGAAGTAGAACATCCGATTGCGCGCATTGCACAACTTGCACGTGCGATTGGAATCCACCTGATTGTTGCCACGCAGCGTCCATCTGTAAATGTCATTACAGGTATGATCAAGGCGAACTTCCCAGCTCGAATCGCTTTCCGTGTGCTTTCTAAAATTGACTCAAGAACGATTTTAGATGCCTCTGGTGCTGATCAATTGATTGGACGTGGAGACATGTTGATTTCAACAGGGTCGGATATCAAGCGCTTACAATGTGGATTTGTAGACACACCTGAGGTGGAAGAAATTTGTAGCTTTATTGGAGACCAACGTGCCTACCCTGAAGCGCTTATTCTTCCAGAATACACTCCAGAAGGAAGTGATTTAGGTGGCGAAATGGACATGAATGAGATTGACCCAATGTTTGTTGATTCCGCAAGAATTGTGGTCATCAATCAACAAGGTTCTGCCAGTTTATTGCAACGAAAGTTAAAATTGGGATACAACAGAGCAGGACGCATCGTGGATCAATTGGAAGGCATGGGTATCATTGGAGCGTTCCAAGGATCGAAGGCAAGGGAGGTGTTATTCGGAGACATTGAGAGTTTAGACGAATTCTTGAGAACTAGAGGACTCCTTTAAATCATCGCACTGCTCGTTCATTAAACAAAACGTACCCGAAGCAAACCTGAAAAAACCAAGGACTTTCCTGTTTGGGGAAATAGCTTAATGTTGCTCTGACCGGACCAATCGGCGTGTCGTAAATAAAAGAACTAGAGGCAAGCAAAGAATTCGCTTGTAAGGGTTTACCATATTGAATGGTTCCATCTATGTTTTGTTGCAATTGCACAATTGGCTGAAAATAATAGAGGTCCAAACGGTAACCTACATTTTTAAATACATCCCAAATTAAATTTGTTCCGAGTCCTACATATTGAGTCGCCCTATATTCAGGTAAGAAAATGGTTTCCATATCTGGAATCAAATTAAATGCAGGCATGGATAAGAGGCTTGCCGTATAATTCGCAAACAAGGATTGACTATTCAAGACCGTTTTACCATGGATCCCGATGTGAAGGGGACCATTTTTCAAAAACAAGGATTGAAATTCCGCTTGAATGCTTAACCATTGGTGTTGTTTTTCGATTGTATCCTGAATAATGGATGTTGTTCCAGGAACAGTGCGTTCGTAACCGTTCACATAGCGCGCTTTCACTTGGAGAAGATTTCCTTCGGTGGCAAATTGTTTTTTATTTAAACTATTCTTCGTGTACTCAAGGTTGAATGCCGCACCATAAAACAAGGTAAAATCAGCCGTGTCTTTGTTTGTAAATACATTGGATTGATAATAATCATCTTCTAAACTAAAATAACGCGCATCCATGATCCAGCGCGCATTGTTTCCAAGAGGCAACTTCACTTTTACACCTGCATATGCTTCGTTTTGAACAAGAAATGAAGGTTTAACATCTTCAAAAAAGGTCGCAAAACTTCGAAAATAATCCCAGCGGTTTAAGGTGAAATAACCCGAGATGGAAACAGGGAAAACAGAAGGCAATACCATTTCATAACAAGTCCGAACAGATCCATAAAACTTGCCGAAATAGGATTCAGCATTTAATTTGTGTGAGATGCGGCCGATGTTTCGATACGTCAAATTGAAGTATCCAGTATTGATGGCTCTTGATGAAATTAATCCTCCAAAGTCTGCCCGGAACTCCTTCGCTTTTTTTATTTTTAACTGAAGTTGTAAGCCACCACTTGAATCGATGCCGAAATTTGGGTACAGAAAATCGATCTGAGGAGTAGAAGCCAATCGGAAATAACGTTTTTCAAATAAGTCCCTGCCTAAATCACGCTGGCTTTTCTGAGGTAAAATAAAAAGATTCACATACTTCAGTTCGTTTTTTTTGACGATTTCAGTCTTTACAGAGGTGATCCGAATCGGTAGAACTTTTGCCTGAAAATTCATTCTTCTTAATGACAAGGAATCTTTGTTCTCACGGACATAAATAAATTGCTCCAAAGAATCCAATTGCTTTATTGTGGCGCGGTACCCATCCTCAATTGCTTGTTTTACATTCTCGAAATCAAAGGTTCCAACTTCTGTCTTTGGTTCGATGATGATTCCATCTTGACAAGGCAACGAATAATTTGTTGGCGTGGTCATCATACTTGAAATCATGCCGAAGAAATCATTTTCATTCGCTCGGATGTCGTTCTTGGTCACATTACTCCCGATAATAAAATCGGCAGGAAATTCTTCGTACATCACATTCAATGGAAAGTTATCATACAATCCTCCATCAAAATACAAGACTCCATTAATCCGAATTGGATTCAAGTACAGTGGGAAAGTCATGGAAGCACGAACAGACTCGTTTAAATTACCCTTCGAAAAAACTACCGTTTTTTTGTTCACGACATCTGAGGCAACGCATCGAAAGGGGACAAATAGTTGATCGAAATCTTTTCCGACAGATGCACCTGTTAAGCCGAGTATGCGCAACATTTCAAAATCAAAATAATTTGGATTCACAAAGGACATCGGAATGGACTTCTGCAAAATACTGTCCTTTGAAAAAGGGATATTGAACATGCTGCTCGAATTGGACTCATCAAAAAAGTAGAATTTTTTTTGAACCTCAACATCACCTTTCACCATCAATTGAAAAGGCTCACTCAACACATATGCTTCGATCTCATCTGGAGAATACCCACAGGCGTACATACTCGCAACCAATGCACCCGCAGAAGTTCCCACCACATAATCAATGGGTATGTTCCTTTCTTCCAAAGCTTTCAATACACCAACATGCGCCACTCCAGCAGCACCTCCGCCGCTTAAGACGACACCAATTTTTTGCTGTGCATAACATTCTGAGTACAGAATGAAAAAAAGTGAAAAAATAAAGGCCCAGAAACTTCGCAAATTCGTTCTTTTGTACAAAGTTAGACCTTATCACGAGAAAATGGAAAAGAAGAGCGTAGGAAATAAAGAAGAGTTGAAAATCACCTTAAAATGTTTGTTCGGATTTGAGCAGACCTTAGTGGAAGAATTAGAGGAACTTGGTTACCCTAAAGCAGAGGTGCTTAACCGCGCTGTTCGCATTATTGGAACTTGGAGGGATGTATACTATTTAAATCTATATGCACGTTGTGCTATTTCGATTTTAGTCGAGCTTGATAAGTTCTACATCAAATCGGAAGAAGACTTGTACCGTAAATCCATGAAAATTAAGTGGACAGAAATTTTTGATGGAACAAAAACGTTTGCTGTAAAGGGTGCTGTTTTCTCTACCTTGTTTAACAATACCCAATATCCCTATTTAGTTGTGAAAGATGCCATTGTGGACTCTTTCCGCAATGAATTCGATGACCGTCCAGATGTTGAATTAAAACGTCCACAAGTTTTATTTGACTTATACATTAAAGAAAATGAAGTAACGATCTCATTAAACACAAGTGGTATTCCACTTTTTCAGCGAGGATACCGTGAGGCCGTTGGTGAAGCACCATTAAATGAAGTGGTAGCAGCAAGTTTGATCCGCTTGTCCAAATGGGATAGAAAAACAACCCTACTTGATCCTTTTTGTGGCTCGGGAACGATTCTAATGGAAGCAGCATTGTTAGCCGCTGGGATACCATCCAACATTGAACGTCAACATTACGCTTTTAAAAATTTAAAAAATTACGACGAGACCGTTTGGAACGACATCTACGACAATGCCCCAAGAAATGTCCGTTCACTTCCATGTCGAATCATGGGCTCGGATTTATCGGATGAAATGATTTTGAAAACACGCCGCAATTTGCGTCAGATGAGTTTTGGTCGCTTTATTGAGACGAAAGTATGCTCTTTTGAAGAAAACACGAAGGATAACGATGAAGCCATTTTCATTTTAACGAATCCGCCATACGGCGAACGTTTAGCTGCAAACACACATGAACTATACGAAAACATCGGGAATTGGTTAAAACACACCATGACGAACTCGCAAGCTTGGATCATCACATCGAGTGAAGAAGGATTAAAATCCATCGGACTTCGTCCAAGCGTTAAACACAAAGTGTTCAATGGAGACTTGGAATGTAGTTTCCGCATGTTTGAAACGTATGCCGGGTCTAAGAGAACGCATTTTCCGTTTGATGAACAAGAAACGGAAATTGAATAAACAAAATTAAGGCGAACATAATTTGACGTGATCATGCTAAAAATTAGTCTTTTACTTTTTTGTCTATTATTTTTTCACGTAGGTTTTTTCGCGCAAAAATGGATCTTACGACTCAAGCCTTCATATGGACTTTCCGTTTTGAATTTTCAAGAGAATGCGACCTTTACCTATGATGATCAATTCAATAATACTGGATTTGAATTGAAAAATCCTGGAATTTCTGATCGTGCAAAATGGGGTATCGTTGATCGTAATTTTGGTCCTAATCTTGAATTTACCTTAGATTTTTATGAAACTCCTAAATGGATTTTCGGAATCGGAAGAGGAATTTATTCGGGCGGAGGAATTCAACTTTTACTTCAAGGAAATCAAGCAAACGTTAATGATTTTACTATCTTCCCAGATAACATTATTGGAGCCGGTTATGGAATAGTCAACCAAAGTTTACTTCAAATTCCACCTCAAGAAAGTATTTATGCTAGTTTCTATACAGATCAGTTTATTGGGACTATGAATTTTGCGTATGCGTCCCGAAAATTGAATATTACTATGAATCAGTGGAATGCCAAACATTATTTAATGTTTGGTGCAGGATATATTAAAAGCAACAAAGATATTTCAACAGGGAAAGTTGGAATAATCACCGAGCAAAGTAATAACAATTATAGCAGAGACACTTATTATAAACACTCATTCATGCCCTATTTATTATTAAGGTTTGAAACATCTTTTTTAACTCGAAAGAAAAACAAAGTAATCTGCAATGTAGCTCTTACATACTTCCAAGGATTTTTCAAATCAACGGTTCTTAATTATTATGATGCGTACTCCATTAGTTCGATTCAAACGGCCTCCATTGGCACTCGGAACTCCAGTCTTGCACTTAGCTTGAATAAACCCATCACCATTATTTCACCGATTAAAAAATCGAAACTATGAAAACGGTCGTTTTGGCAAGACCTTACTTTTTCATCGGACTTATACTCATTGTTTGTCCAAAAGCCATAATTGCACAAAAACCAATTTTTGAAATTAATTTAGGTGTGAAACTATGGAATATGGATGTGTATAAAACGGATGGCGAAATTTTAAATGGTACCAACGTCTCATACTCTTTTCAAAACTTCAATCATTCTAAATCTAATATTCCAGAACCTGAAATAAATATTAATTGTTACCAATTGAACGACAAATGGAAATTTGGATTCGGTAGCTCTGTATATAATTGGTCAAGCATCAATCAAATACAATCTATAGGGAATAGCTTAGCTGCCTCTTTGCTTCTCTATGGACAAGATACAAACATTGTGTACACAGAAGTTTTCATGAGGCAGAACAACGTTAGAAATACACAATACTATTTGACTGCAACTCGATATTTTTCCATAAGTCCGAAGATTGATCGTTTCGTGAAAAATCAACTCTCCGGAGGGATTGGTATTCGTAAAACTTCTCGAAATGATTTGCAAAGTACGATGCACAAAAATCTTTCATTAATTGATGGAAATAACTATTACGTTACCACAAAAAAAGCTGAATCACACTCTGTCTTCGGCTATTTAACCCCTATACTATTTTTGAAATATGAGTTAAGCTGTTTTAACAAACGTAATTCACTTGGCATGTTTCAGTTCAACATCAGTTACACCCAAGGCCTTACGCAAATATTTAATTATTCCATTGAAAATCAAAATGATTCAGGCGCAAAGATAAGTGTTTATTCAAATAATAGAGGAAGTGGATTTAGGGTAGGTATTTCCAAAACTATTGGAATAAGAAAAAAACCCGCAATTGCCTTGTAACTTTCAATTCTAATATTTTACCCATAAAAAAGCCCCTAACAGAATCGTCAGGGGCTTTTTTGTGTTTTATCGTTTCGAGATCTCTACATACTCTCGGTTCGTTTCGCCGATGTAAATCTGGCGTGGACGACCGATTGGTTCTTTGTTCTCTGTCATTTCTTTCCATTGAGCAATCCATCCTGGAAGACGTCCTAAAGCGAACATCACGGTGAACATTTCTGAAGGAATTCCTAATGCCTTGTATATGATTCCAGAATAGAAATCTACATTTGGATATAAGTTTCTTGCTTTGAAGTATTCATCCTCCAAGGCAACTTTCTCTAATTTTTTCGCGATGTCCAATAATGGATCATTCACACCTAATTTCTCTAATACCTCATCACATGCTTTTTTGATGATGTTCGCACGTGGATCGAAGTTTTTGTAAACACGGTGTCCGAAGCCCATTAAACGGAATGGGTCTTCTTTGTCCTTCGCTTTTAATACCCATTTATCGACATTTCCACCATCGTTATGGATTTGCTCCAACATTTCGATTACTTCTTGGTTCGCTCCACCGTGTAGAGGACCCCAAAGTGCTGAAATACCAGCAGAGACAGTTGAGTATAAATTTGATTGCGAAGAACCTACGATGCGAACCGTTGATGTGGAACAGTTTTGTTCGTGGTCTGCGTGAAGAATCAACAAGGTATTCAATGCACTAACAATAACAGGATCGACTTTGTAATCCTCTGTTGGCATGGCAAACATCATGTACAAGAAATTCTTGCAATAGTCGTATTCATTTTTTGGATACATGAATGGATGACGAATCGAATTCTTGTAAGCCCAAGCCGCTAATGTTGGCAATTTCGCGATCAAACGGTGAATTGTTAAATTCTTCGCTTCCTTGCTTCTGTTTGGATCCAAGGATTCTGGATAGAATGTTGCCAAAGAAGCAATCATGGAAGAAAGCACCCCCATTGGATGGGCTTTCGAAGGATAAGCTTCAAAAAATTGCTTCATGTCCTCATGAACCAGGGTATGTTTCTTGATGCTATCTTCAAATTGATCTAACTCGCTTTGTGTAGGAAGATTTCCATAAATGAGAAGATATGCAACTTCAATGAACGAAGCTTTCTCCGCTAATTGTTCAATTGAATATCCTCTGTAATGAAGTATCCCCTCTTCTCCGTCCAAGAACGTAATGGCGCTTTTTGTGGCACCTGTATTTTTATATCCGGTATCCAAGGTCACATAACCAGTCATATCTCTCAACTTGGAAATATCGATTGCTTTTTCGTTTTCGGTACCTGTTATGATTGGAAGCTCATACACCTTCCCATCAAGTTCAATTTTGGCTAGTTCACTCATTTTTTCTGACGAAATATATGTTTGGTTTAAAAGTTTTGCCCTAAATTACAAAAGAAACATCGAACTCCGATTGTCCTTTGGAAAATAATAACAATTTATTCTCAAAATGGCTTGACACTATAAATTCGCTTCAATGAATTTTAACATCATTTGAAACAAATGGTTTCGTGTATTTCCACCATAAATACCGTGGTTTTTATCTGGATACACAAATAATTCAAATTGCTTATTGGCTTTTACTAGCGAAGTAGTCATCTCCATCGTGTTTTGAAAATGCACATTGTCATCAGCTGAACCATGAATCAATAGGTACTTCCCCTTGATATTATCGACGAAATTAATCGGCGAGTTTCGATCGTAACCGTCGGCGTTCTCTTGTGGAGTGCGCATAAAACGCTCTGTGTAGATGTTGTCGTAATACCTCCAATTGGTTACCGGCGCAACAGCTATGGCCATTTTAAAGACATCCGCCCCTTTTGTAATGCCCAAAGAAGCCATGAATCCACCATAACTCCAACCCATAATTCCTACACGACTTGCATCCACGTATGTGTTTTTCGAATATTCTTTCACGGCATTCATCACGTCTTCGATCTCCAATTTACCCAATTGCAAATAGGTTGATTTTTTAAATTCAGCCCCTTGATACATCGTTCCTCTTGGATCCACTTGGAAAACAATGTATCCCTTTTGAGCCAATAATTGATGGAAAAAATAATCATTTCCATCCCAGGAATTCAATACTTCGTTGTGTCCAGGTCCCCCATAAACATTAACGTACATTGGGTATTTCTTCGCTGGATCAAATCCAACAGGAAGAATCACGGAAGCATTCAGTTTGATTCCATTCGCATTGATTTCCATGAATTGCTTTGTTGATAAGCGCTCTTTTTTCAATTTATCCATCAATCCTTGATTGGACTCTAAAACACGCACCACTGAACCATCGCTTTTACATAATGAATATACTGGCGCTTGATTGGCATTGGAATACGTATGAATGAAATACTTCATTCCATTCAAAAATTCTGCATCGTTGTAACCAACCGTTGATGTGAGTTCTCTCTTATTTAAACCATTCAATTGAATGGCATAAATCGATTTATTGATGGCCCCTCTTTCGGCTGAACTAAAATAGATCTGCTGCGTGTTTTCATCAAAACCAATAAAATCGATGACATCCCAGGGTCCATTGGTTATTTGCTTGGTACTTCCATCAAAGTTCAATTGAAAAATATGACGGTAACCATTTTCTTCACTTGTACGAATAATGGAATGACCATCTTTCAGAATTAAAAGGTTATCATCAATGTCCACATACGTTTTGGACTTTTCGGTGAAAAAATTCTTGCATGACGCTTTGCCTTTTACCACATCCACCAGCCAATATTTCAATTCATTTTGATGGCGATTCATGGTTTGAATGATCAATTGATTTGATTTAGACGACCAATTTAACCTTGGAATGTATTCATAGGTCCCCAAGTCAATCGCTTGTGTTTTCTTATTTTCTAAAGACACTAAGTGAGCAGTTACTATACTATTCACTTCTCCAGCCTTTGGATATTTAAAGGTGTATTGTTCCGGGTATAATGCCCCGTAAAAATCCATGTTGTATTCAGGAACGGATTTTTCATCGAACCGCAAATAAGCAATGTATTTACTATCTGGAGACCAGCCATAAGCCTTCGTAATCGCAAATTCCTCTTCATAAACCCAATCCGTAGTTCCATTAATGATTTTATTTCGCTTGCCGTCCTGTGTTATTTTTTCCACTTTTCCACTAGCAATCGTTTTCACGAACAAATCATTTCCATGAATAAAGGAAACTTTCGTTCCATCAGGTGAATATTCTGCCAACGTTTGAGGTGAATGCTCCGTATCTAAGGGCGTTACTTTTTGAGTTGTAAGATCGAAGAGGTAATAAACTGCTTGATAACTATGTCGGTAGATTGGCGCGACATTCGTCAGCAATAGAATTTTACTTTCATCCGAATTAAATTCATAATCATCAAATTCTATTTTTACCCCATCAACAATTAGCTTATCACCATTGAGCAGGATGGAACCTTTGTCATTGACATCGTTTAGACTGAATTTATAAATGGAATTGCCACCTTTTACGACGGTGTAATATTCTCCATCGTTCATAGACTTGTAGCCTTCGGCGCGTTTTGGACTGAATTCATAATTTTTCCAGATGCGTTCCACAGAGAGGTCCTGAGCGAAAAGTAGTGACGTACAAATGGTAAAATAGAAAAAGAGTAACTTGTTCATAGAAATTATTTTGAAGCCCGAATTTAAGGAATGTCCGTGGATTAAACAATAAGGACAAGAAGCTAACGTGGATTTCATGAAAGATTAACGTAAAAAGTTTATTTTTTTTGAAAAAAACGCTTAAATTTGTTCTAACTTTTTGTGTGATATCCTTGAAGCTAAAGCGCTGAAACCATGCAAAAAGATCTTAATTTATAACGCCTTATTAAACAAGGTTTTATAAATTTTTTGGATTTATTGGAAATGAAAAAACTCGTACTTTTAATCACCAGTGTCTTAGCAATTACTGCGAATGCTCAAAACTGTTCGCAATTGTTTATTTCTGAATATGTTGAAGGTTGGTCAAATAACAAGGCAATCGAAATTTACAATCCAACGGCAAGTCCAATTAATTTAAGTGGTTATTTTGTTTCTCGTTATTCAAACGGAGCGACGACTGCCACTGTTGCAAATTCCATTCAATTGAGTGGTATTGTTGCGGCACATGATGTATATGTTGCTGTTTTAGACAAACAAGATCCAAATGGAACAGGACAAGAAGCACCTGTTTGGGATTCATTACAAGCAAGAGCGGATGGATTTTATTGCCCGGTTTACAATACGTCCAATTCCTTTTATTGGAATGGAAACGATGCAATCATGTTAGCGAAAGGCACCTTGCCAACTACAGCTACCACGTTAATAAATGCCACGAATGTTCCTGGATTTGTCATTGTTGATTTATTTGGGAAAATCGGAGAGAACCCAGCGAATGAAACAGGGACTTCATCTGGAAACGATGGCGCGTGGTCAACTCAATTTCCTTACAGCACGGGATTGGGTGTTTTGGTAACGAAAGACCATTCCATGATTCGAAAAGCGACCGTAGTTAAAGGAGCAACCGCTAATCCTTCATTTTTTGACCCATTGTTGGAATACGATACTATTCCACCTGTGATTGTGCGTTTAGATGCAAATGGCGATACACTTTTTGGAACAAGTGGAAATCCTATTTTAGACGGAAACTGGGCTTCTTTAGGTGTGCATGACTGTTCGTGTAATCCTGTTTCTGTTTCTGAACCAGAAGAAATCAGTTTGAATGTTTATCCGAATCCTAGTAATGGAATCGTAAACATCAGAAGCAAAGGAAACATCCGTAAAGTTCAAGTATTAAATTCTTTAGGACAACAAGTTTATGTTTTGTCTAACACGAATGCGAAAACCTTAATCACCTTAGATTTGAGTGATTTTAAAGGTGTTTACATGATTCGTATGACTGATGCAAACGGACAACAAATCATCCGAAAAGTAATCTTGAAATAAGTCGGGTTAGCAATACCTGTCATTCAGATGAAACAACTTTTCACTCTTTTTATCGCTTGTTTGTCCGCATGGAGTTTCGGTCAAACTTTCTCAAAAATCACTGGAGAAGTTAGTGAGAATGCTACCAATCAATTGTTAAGTGGAGCAAAAATCACGCTTTACAATGCTTCTGGCTCTGTTGTTGAACGAGCATTGTCCAATTCTCAAGGTATTTACGAAATGTCGAATGTTTCTTATGGTGCTTATACCATCACCTTTAAAATGATGGGCTTTGATTCATTGACGCAAAAAATAGATGTGGATAAACCATTTATTGTCTGCAATTTCTTTATAGGTGCAAGCCAAGAATATAGAGAAATTAAAGTCATCGGAAATTTAGCTGGTTCGCAAAATGTCCCTGTTGCTGTAACGAAAATTCCACTTCAAAAAATTACGGAAGAATTAGGATCCAGGGATTTGCCAATGTTATTAAATGGTACACCGGGTGTCTATGCTACTCAACAAGGTGGCGGTGATGGAGATGCGCGTATTAATGTCCGAGGATTCGATCAGCGAAATGTAGGTGTTATGATTGATGGTGTTCCAGTGAACGACATGGAAAATGGAGCAGTGTATTGGTCAAATTGGTTTGGATTAGATGCGATTACTGCACAAATGCAAGTTCAACGTGGCTTAGGTGCGACAAAAATCGCCATGCCTTCTATTGGTGGAACCATCAACATCATTACTCAAGGCGTTTCAAACAAACCAGGCGGAACGTTTCGTCAAGAATACGGAACAGGAAACCTGCTGCGCTCTACCCTTTCCTATAATACTGGTATGACTAATTCCGGTTGGGGCTTGACCTTTTCAGCATCTTACAAACAAGCAACTGGTTGGGTTTATGGTACGCCAAGCGAGGGGAAATTTGGCTACATAAAGGTTTCAAAAAAACTAAACAAACACTTAACCACATTTTCTGCGTTTGCAGCACCACAGCAACATGGTCAACGCTCCTACACGCAAGCCATTCAATACTTCGATGAATCAACTGCACGGAACCTAGGAGCAGCGATTGACACGAACATGATCTTTTCGAACATGGGCATACGATTCAACCAACATTGGGGATATGAAACAGATTCGATTTCTGGTAAAAGAGAAGTGCTTAACGAACGCTTGAATTATTATTCCAAACCACAATTTACCTTTAAAGATTTCTGGACGGTTAACGACAAACTTTCCATCTCCAACATCGCCTATGTTTCTATTGGTCGAGGTGGTGGTACAAGCATCTTTAATTCTTCGGCTCTACTAAGAGATTCATCTGGATTAATCAACTGGGACTTAGTTATCCAAGAAAATAAAATAAATTCTCTTTTTGGAACACCCAATACAGATCCTATTTATCATCCAACTCAAATTAAAGCGAGTCAAATAATACTGTCAAGTGTCAACAATCACTTCTGGGCCGGATATCTGAGCCAATTCAATTATACTTACAATAAAAACTTAGAGTTCTCAGGTGGAATCGATTTCCGTTATTACCAAGGTGCGCATTATCAAATCATAACCAACCTACTTGGTGGAGATTACTTTGTTAGTACCGCAGATAAAAACGATGCCGACCCTATGCAAAGAGTCGGTGATAAAATCGCCAAAAATGCATTTAACGCAGACCGAGATGGCATCGTGCAATGGTCCGGCGCATTCGGACAAATGGAATACACCGGAAAGAAACTTTCCTATTTCGTTAACTTATCGGGTATACTAAATGGCTACAAAGGAGTGGATCGCTTTCAAAAACGGGTACTGGATTTAGGTGATACGGTGTTAAGAATAGGTGCAACGGATACGATCAGCTATGAAGGAATTACCTACGACGCAAGTAACAAAGATTTAAAATATTACGCGACAGATTGGAAATTTCTCCCTGGATTTACCTTCAAGTCTGGCGTGAGCTATAAGGTTCAAAAAAATGCCACGACCTATATAAACGTGGGTTACCTCAATCGAACGCCTCAATTTTCCAACGTCATCGACAACAATACCAACTCGTTTTTTGGTGAGATTGTAAATGAAAAAATTTTATCGGTGGAAGGTGGATATAATTTTGCTACAGAGAACTTTGGTTTCAATGTCAATGCCTATGCTACGAATTGGAAGAACAAGCCTTTCCCTTACGGCGTGGCAGTTCCTGACCCAAATGATCCAACTGAATTCATTCGAGTAAACATCAATGGAATGGACGCGGTGCACGTCGGAGGAGAATTTGATGCTGCGTTTAAAATCAATAAGAAGCTCTCTGGAGATGTCATGCTTTCCATCGGACAATGGTACTGGAATTCATCAAAAACGGTTTTCATTCCTCAATACGATTCTTTGGAGTTTAGTTTTGATGCCAAAGGTGTACACGTAGGTGATGCTGCTCAAACAGCACTAGCTGCATCCTTGCGTTATGAGCCGATTAAAAACCTTTACGTTAAAATTCAATGGCAATTTTTTGATCGCTATTTCGCAAATTTCGATCCATTTAGTTTACAAGGTGTAAATGGTGGTCGTGATTCTTGGAAAATGCCTTCGTATTCGCTAGTAAACGTTTTTGCCGGTTATAAAATTCCATTTAAGTCTTTCTCATTACTCACTACCGGATCCATTACAAATGCTTTAAATCAAATGTACATTTCAGATGCAACGAACAATGCAAATGACATTTACAATAACTTCGATGCGAAATCAGCTACCGTTATGTTTGGTGGTGGATTCCGCTTTAATCTTTCACTTGCAATTCAATTTTAATTATGACAAAAGGAATACTTAGTGCCCTCGCTTTTTTCGCTGTTTTCAGCATCAAAGCTCAAACCATTTCTCAAGTAAGAAACCTAGGGATTGGTCAAACAGTAACGGTAACAGGTGTGGCAACCAATGGTAGTGAACTTGGAAACATTCGATACATTCAGGATGGAACTGCTGGGATTGCCTGTTACGGATCAAACGTTTCTTCCGTGCAACGTGGAGATTCTATTACAGCAACGGGTGTGTTGTTTGACTTTAGTGGCTTATTGGAATTATCACCAACGACAACCGTTGTCAATCATGGACCTGGGGTATTGCCTCAGCCTCAAACAATTCCTTTTTCTAGTGGAAATGAGTCATTGGAAGCACAATTGGTGCGCTTCGACAATGTGACATTCGTTCAAACCGGAAACTTTGCTACTGGAAACAGTACCGTACAAGTTTGGAATGGAACCAGCTCATTTGATGTTCGAATCAATGGATCAACAAACATCGATGGAACAGCCATTCCAACTGGTCCGATTTCCATTGTTGGAGAATTGGGACAATTCAATGCGAATTACCAAATCATCCCAAGAAATTTATTAGACATTTTCCCTTATGTGGCTCCAGCAAGAGAGATTAACGTGAAAATGAATGGTAATACGGTATTGAATAACGACACATATATTGTAGGGACTGCCGCAGCAACAAGTGTTACCATCGAAAATACAGGTGTTTCTAGTTTGACACTTTCCGGCGTAACCTTTACTGGGACAAACGCTTCTGAATTTGGCATCAACCTAACATCTGGAACAGTCGCTGGATTAGGAAGTAATAATTACTCTTTGACATTCACTCCAACAGGAACAGGTACGCGCACAGCGACCATTTCAATTGCGAACAATGACAGTGATGAGAATCCTTACATCATCAACCTTTACGCAATAGGTACAAACAACTTGGCTACCGAGCCAACTATGAATCCATCAAACCTAACTTTCCCATTGGTAAAAGCATACACGATTGGTGGACAATACTCCGCTGGAACGAATGCTGAAAATTACATCGTGCTTTGGAAAAATGGTTCTGCCGTTACAGGAATACCAACTGATGGCACCAACTACAAAAGAGGAGATGTGGTTGGAGATGCTCGTGTGGCATACATCGGAAGCGGAACTGGATTTACCCCACGCGGAATCATTGCCAATCAAAACTACCATTTTGCGGTATTTGCGTTCAATGGTCCAACAGGATTTGAAAACTACAAAACAACTGTTCCTGCGATCGGAAACGTAACAAGCCAAGGTGAGCAAATTGGAAATTATTACGCTGGAATTAATTCAGGATCAGCTACTTTCTTAAGTGATTTAAGTGCGTTGATCAATCCGCATACGGTTGTTTCGTATTTCAATTATAAAACTACCGTTATGAATCAATTTGAGATTCGTGACACAACAAATGGACAGTCCTTTGTAACATGTGTTTACTCTGGTGAACGCAAGGTGTTTGATGAGCCTTTCGACTGGTCCGCTTTAGGTTACTCACGTGAGCATACTTACAGTCACTCTTGGATGCCAACGTTCCCATGTGACAATCCAGAAAAACCAGAATACAGCGATCAACACAACCTATATCCTACAAATTTGCAACAAGCAAATACACCAAGAAGTAACCTTCCTTTGATGGACATCGATGGGAATGTTGTATTTACTTATTTGGAAGGCAATGTCGGTTATAGCAACAATCAGTTGGTTTACGAGCCTCGTGCAGCACAAAAAGGAAATGCAGCTCGTTCGATTTTTTACATGGCGACTGCGTATAACGGTCAACTTGGGAACAACTGGCAAATACCAGCGAATCAAAGTCAAGAATCTTTAAAAACTTGGCATTTCAATGATTTACCTGATAATTATGAAATCGCAAGAAATGAATTTATTTTCAGTAAACAAGCAAACAGAAATCCATATGTTGACTCCGTGAATTTCGCTTGTCATGTGAACTTTGCGAACATGTCTTATTTATTGTGCGATGTCGGAATAGAGGAAAAATTAGCAATTAATTTCTCTGTATTCCCAGTGCCGGCAACAAATAAATTATTTGCACAAGTGAATGGTTTAGACATCGTTGAATATACCATTACGGATATGCAGGGGAGAGTAATTAAATCTTCCTCCAATGTTCAAGTTCCTGTGCTAGAATTAGAGACAACTGAATTTAAATCGGGAATGTATATGATCAAGGTCGTTACTGAATACGGTTCGGTTCAACGTGAATTCATCATCGAATGACCTTAAGAATCCTCTTATATATTTTGATTGGAGCAAGCCTGACGGCTTGCTCTTCTCATTTAGAGGTCATTTTACCTTCAAGTGGAAAGATCGCACTTCAAGAAACGAATGTAGAAAAAGAAAAAATAGCGCAGTTCATTCAACCTTATAAAGATTCCGTACAACTCGTGATGAGCGAAGTCATTGCCCAATCTGACCTTTCGTTAGAAAGTGGTCGGCCAAATAGCCTTTTAGGCAACTGGACCACCGATGCACTTTTCGTTCATGAAA
>Ga0208592_1000122_pt1 | contig 23454 bp, 26 predicted proteins | sample LakMenE18May10ns_FD_150712 | JGI IMG/M metagenome (GOLD analysis project Ga0208592, IMG submission 150712) | Freshwater microbial communities from Lake Mendota, WI - 18MAY2010 deep hole epilimnion ns (SPAdes) | ecosystem: Environmental > Aquatic > Freshwater > Lentic | place: Lake Mendota...
AAAAGCCCTGACATTTCTGTTAGGGCTTTTTTAATATGCAATAATTTGTTTATCCGTTCAAAGCTTCTGCACCACCAACGATTTCAAGAATTTCGTTCGTAATAGCAGCTTGACGTGCTTTATTGTAACTTAATTTAAGGCTTTTCTGTAGTTCATTTGCGTTATCTGTCGCTTTATGCATGGCAGTCATACGCGCACCGTGCTCAGCAGCAAATGAATCGCGAATCGCTTTGAATAATTGAAGTTTCAATGATTTAGGAATCAAATCTTCCACAATTTCCATTTTCGATGGCTCGAACAAATAATCGCCGGCATTCTCTCCTTCGTTTGCTGTAGGAACAATTGGTAAAAATTGTTCTGATTCGATGGATTGTGATGCCGCATTAATGAATCGATTGTATACCAAAACGATTTTATCAAATGAATTGTTGTGGAATTGTTGAATGATTTCTTCTGCTAATTGAGCAACAACGTCAAATCGAAGGTCTGCATAGACGTCTTCCATTTGTTCGATTTTGTCATTTGAGTAGTTGAATTCAGTTCGCTTGTAAACATCCCGGATTTTTTTACCAATGCTCAACACTTGAACATTTGCATCTTTGTAATCTTCATGGATCAGCACTCCAACTCGTTTGATGATGTTGTTGTTGAATCCACCGCATAGACCACGGTTGGATGTGATTCCAACAAGCAAAACATTTTTCACTTCGCGTTGCTCCGAGTAGGCATTTTCAGAAAGATCAAGGGTCGCACTTAAGTTCTCCAAGATTTCTTTCAATTTACCTGCATAAGGACGCATTTGCGTAACTGCATCTTGTGCACGTTTCAACTTGGCAGCAGAAACCATCTTCATTGCTGAAGTGATCTGCATGGTTGAACCTACAGAGGTGATTCGGTTACGTATTTCTTTTAAATTAGCCATTCTTGATGTTTATCTTCAATCAAATGATGGGGAACAATTAGAATTTCTCAGCGACTTCTTTCGCAACTTTCGTTAAAACAGCTTCGATTTCATCTGTATATTTTCCAGCTTTCAATGCCACTAATGTGTCCGCATGTTTAGCTTCTAAAACAGTTAAATAATCTTTCTCGAAGTTTTTCACTTGGTTGATGGGAACATTTTGAATAAGTCCTTTTACACCAACGTAAATGATCGCAATTTGTTTTTCAACTGGGTATGGATCTCCTTCTTTTTGTTTCAAGATTTCCACGTTACGAGCACCTTTGTCCAATACATTTTTCGTCGCCGTATCTAAATCAGAACCAAATTTCGCAAACGCTTCTAATTCGCGGTACTGTGCCTGATCTAATTTCAATGTACCAGCAACTTTTTTCATGGATTTAATCTGTGCAGATCCTCCAACACGAGAAACGGAGATACCTACGTTGATCGCTGGACGAATACCAGAGTTAAATAAGTCACCTTCCAAGAAGATTTGTCCATCTGTAATGGAGATTACGTTCGTTGGGATATATGCGGAAACGTCACCTGCTTGTGTTTCAATGATAGGAAGTGCTGTTAATGAACCACCACCTTTTACTTTATCTTTCAACGAAGCTGGTAAGTCATTCATTTGTTTAGCGATGTTGTCATCTGCAATAACTTTCGCAGCACGCTCCAATAAACGGGAGTGAAGGTAGAATACGTCACCTGGATATGCCTCACGACCTGGAGGACGACGTAACAACAAGGATACCTCACGGTAAGCAACCGCTTGTTTCGATAAATCATCGTAAACAATTAAAGCTGGTTTACCTAAATCTCTAAAATATTCTCCTACTGCAGCACCGGTCATTGGCGCATAAAATTGCATTGGAGCTGGATCAGATGCGTTAGAGGCAACAACAGTTGTATAAGCCATAGCTCCTGCATCTTCTAATTTTTTAACGATACCTGCAACGGTTGAACCTTTTTGTCCAATCGCTACATAAATACAATAAACGGGTTCACCGCGATCGTAAAACTCACGTTGGTTGATGATGGTATCAATCGCCACAGTTGTTTTTCCTGTTTGACGGTCACCGATAATCAACTCACGTTGTCCACGTCCAATTGGAATCATGGCATCAACTGCTTTGATCCCTGTTTGAAGAGGCTCGGTAACTGGTTGACGGAAAATTACTCCCGGTGCTTTGCGTTCGATTGGCATTTCGAATAATTCGCCAGCAATTGGACCTTTACCATCAATTGGTTGACCCAATGTGTCGATTACGCGTCCAACCATTCCATCACCTACTTTTACAGAAGCAATTTTTCCTAAACGACGAACGGTATCACCTTCTTTTACACTAGAGGATCTTCCCAATAATACAGCTCCTACATTGTCTTCTTCTAAGTTCAATGCAATTCCTTGCATCCCACCTGCGAATTCAATTAATTCACCGTATTGTACACCATTCATTCCATAGATACGTGCAATACCATCTCCTACTTGAAGAACGGTACCTACTTCTTGTAATTCTGCTTCAGAGCGAAATCCAGAAAGTTGTTCTCTTAAAATTGCGGAAACTTCTGCTGGTTTGATATCTGCCATTTTTACTTTATTTAATGTGTCGTTTGACTATTTTACTAATTCTTGTTTTAATCGATTCAATTGATTGGAAACGGATGCATCGATTTGGTGATCCCCCATGCGAACGATGAAGCCACCAATTAACGATTCGTCTACATTTTCAGTAATTTCCAATGTTCCTTGAATGCTTGCGCTTATTTTGGAAGTGATTTGTTCCTTTGTTTTCGCGTCTAATTTTTTTGCACTGATGATCGTTACTGGAACAATCCCTCGGTGTTCTTTGAGTTGGTTTAAAAAAGAATGAGCAATCTCCGTAATGTAAGATTCTCGTCCATTGTTTGCTACCAATTCTAAAAATGAAATGGAAAGTGCATCAAAGTTTCCAAAGATCGATTTGATGACCTCAATTTTCTTATCCACTTTAATCAAAGGTGAATTTAAAAACACTTGAAAATCATGCGCCTCTTCGGCAACCGTCAAGATTTGCTGCATATTGGATTCAATGACTTCGATCTTTTTTTGATCTAAAGCCAATTCCAACAATGCTTTTGCGTAACGTCCTGCTGATTTCGTAGATTTCATTTGATTAATTCATTTGAATATCACCAGCAAGTTTTTCTGCTAATGCTTTTTGTTTTTCATCCGATGCTAATTCACCGCGTACAACTTTCTCGGCAATTTCTACTGCCAACGTTGCTACGTGTGTTTTGATTTCAGCAATTGCTGCTGCTTTTTCGCTGTTGATGTTTAATCGTGCTGACTCAACAATCTTTTGCGCTTCCACCTTTGATTTTGATTTTGCATCTTCAATCATGTGATTAGCTGCCTCTTTCGCTTCTTTTAAAATCGCATCACGCTCAGCGCGTGCTTCTTTTAAAATTTGGTCGTTTTCCGCTTTCAAAGCTTTCATCTCTGCCTGCGTTTTTGCAGCCAAATCCAATGCTTCGGAAATTTTCTGCTCACGTGCATTTACCGCATTTAAAATAGGCTTCCAAGCGAATTTTGCAAGCAAGAACAATAGACAGCAAAAAACGATTCCTGTCCAGAACAATAAACCTAAGTCAGGTAATATTAAATCCATTTTTTCTTTTAATTAAGTGTTTAATATAAAGGTAATTGGAACCAACCGTTCCAATTACCTTTAAAGATTTATGCTTTCGCGCCTAGTAGACCAACTACTACACCGAACAACGCAACACCCTCAATAAGTGCTGCTGCAATAATCATCGCCGTTTGAATTTTTCCAGATGCTTCTGGGTTACGAGCGATACCTTCTACTGCAGAACCACCGATTCTACCAATCCCTAGACCTGCGCCTAAAACTGCTAAACCAGCACCGATTGCTGCAATACTACCGAACATTCCTGTCATTATATTTGAATTAAAAGGTTACTAATTAATGATGCGCTTCTTCCACAGCTGCTCCAATAAACAATGCGGAAAGCATCGCAAAAAGGAACCCTTGTAAAAACGCAACTAAAACTTCCAAAATTGAGATAAATAAAGCCATCGGCACAGACAATCCAGCCCAGCCAATGTTCTTATTTACAAAAATGATGGAAATCAATGCTAAAACAATAATGTGTCCTGCAGTAATGTTCGCAAACAAACGAATCATTAACGCAAACGGTTTTGTGAAAATCCCAATGATTTCAATGGGCATCATGAAAATTTTCATTGGAACAGATACCCCAGGCATCCAGAAAATGTGTCCCCAATAATTTTTATTTCCTGAGAACAATGTTACCAACAAGGTACAAACGGCTAAAAATAAAGTTACTGTAATGTTTCCAGTCAAATTAGCCCCTCCTGGTAAAAATGGAATCAATCCCAACATGTTATTGAACCAAATAAAGAAGAAAATGGTCAATAAATAAGGAACGTATTTTTCGTATTTGTGTTCGTTGATGTTTGCTTTCGCAATGTCATCGCGCACCATAACAATTAGTGGCTCGAAAAACTTTGCCAATCCCTTTGGAGCAACTGCTCCGTTTTTACGGTAGAATTTCGCAACGCTAAACATGATGACTAAAATCAAGAAAGCGCCCATTAAAAGGGACATCACATTTTTAGTAATGGAAAAATCCAAAGGCTGCGCATTGTGTGGATGTTCTCCTTTGAATTCTAATAATCCAGCTTCATTCAACTTGTAAATCTCTTCGTGGAACATCGCGTATTCACTTGCGGGACCTGTACCTTTTACGTAATGCATGCTTACGCCCGATTCTTTGTTCTCGATGGTAACTGGTTGACCGTGGTAAAAATGGCTTGAACTAAACGTTTTAAGTCCATTATCCAATAAGATGATGGGTAAATAAATACTCGTTCCACCGTGTTCAGGTCCATAAAGATGCCACTCGTGCGCATCTTTAATGTGGTGCATGATCATCTCGCTTACGTTGAATTCTTTTTCTTCATTCGCAAATGAGAAACCAGAAATCCCCAAGAAGGCAAGTAAAAAAGCGACTTTTCGCATGAAAAATGAAAGTTTGCTGAAATGTTGCATTAGCGATTCTTTAAGCGAGTTTTAAAAATTTTTTGCAAAGTTAGGCAAACTTTCTAAAGAAACAACTTAATTTTTGAACAAATCAAGCTCGAGTTTTCCTCAATTTTTTATAAAGTTGAATTCCCAACATGAGAAGAAGCGCTACACCAAAGAATCCGAGTGTACCATAGATCCAATTTAGGGTGTTTTTCATGATCACTAGAAAGACGATCGCAACAAGCAAGAGTGTGGCGACTTCGTTCCAAAGCCTCAGTTTACCAGAGGACCAAGAAATGGTTCTTTTTTGGCATTGAAACATCATGCGTTGGCTGTAAAAATGATAGATCAATAACAGGCCTACAAAGCCAAGTTTCATGTGCATCCAAGATTGAGATAAATAATAATCTGGTTGATCAAGGATCATGATGGTGCCAAAAACGACGGTCAAAATCATGGCTGGTGTTGTGATGATCCACCACAACCTTTTTTGCATCAACTCAAATTGTTCCTGAAGAATGCTTTTCTTGGGTTCTTGTTGTTCATTGGCTTCCACGAAATAAATAAATAACCTCACCATGTAGAAAAGTCCAGCAAACCAGCTGACCATAAAAATCACATGTAATGCTTTAACATATAACATAGCTACAAAAATAAGGGAATCACTCGGATTCAAGGTATATTTGTATTTTAGGAGTGTATATTTCTTTGAAAAATGCCATTAAAAGATGAAACAGCTTTTTAGTATACTATTCATTTTAATCATGAAATTCAGCCTTTTGGCTCAGGATAAGTTATTATCTCTCGATGGAACCTATCAAGATAAAGCACTTGTCGTCTATAATCCTCCACAGGCAGATGGATTCGGATTTTGTGTCAATCGGGTACTCGTTAACGGAGAAATTTTACCAGCAGCTATCCAAAGTGCTCATTTCGAAATTAACTTTAAATTATTTCAATTAAAAAAAGGCGAAACGGTTTTTGTGGTTTTGGAGCATTCTTCTGGTTGCGAACCACGGTTTGTCAATCCAGAGGTATTGCTGCCAAAAAGCACCTTTCGTTGTACCGCTATTTCTGCCGATAAAACAGGAATGGTGAATTGGACAACCATGGATGAGTCTGGGTCTTTGGATTTTATCATTGAACAATACCGATGGAATAGGTGGGTGGAGGCTGGACAAGTCAAAGGAAAAGGTACCAAGGCAGCGAATACGTATCGTTTTCAAGTCACACCTCATTCCGGCAAAAATCAAATCCGTGTCTCGCAGATTGATAATTCGGGAGTTAAGCGAAGTTCTCAAGTTACCTACTTTTCATCCGGACTTCCCGCACTTAAATTATCCCCTACCAAAGTAAGGGACAACCTCTATTTCAAGGCCGCAGGAAAGGAAGCAAAAACAAAATACGAGGTATATGATGCTTATGGGAATTTGTTAAAAATTGGCCTTTCAAGTAAGGTGGATTGCCGAAATTTAGTAAGCGGCGTATATTTTATCAACTACGACAACAAAACGGAAAAATTCATCAAAATTGCTGAATAATGAAACGAATTGAACACCTGGGGATTGCAGTAAAAAACTTAGAGGAATCGATTCCTATGTATGAAGCACTTCTAAACACAACATGTTACAAACGAGAAGGCGTCGCTTCGGAAGGTGTTATGACTGCTTTTTTTCAAGTGGGAGCTTCTAAAATTGAATTGCTCGAAGCAACAAATGAAGATTCACCCATTGCCAAATTCTTAGCAAAGAATGGACCAGGATTCCATCACGTTGCCTTTGAAGTGGAAGATATCGAAATAGAAATCAAACGCTTACAAACAGCAGGATTCCAACTCATTCACGAAGCAGCAAAAGATGGAGCCGACAACAAGCGCATTGCCTTTTTACATCCGAAATCTACGGGTTCTCTTTTAGTGGAAATTTGTCAAGAGAAAAGCGCATAAAAGCTCGCCTCCTCCTCATAATAAAACGTTTTCAATCCTGCGTTTTTCGCTCCTTCAATGTGCTGTGGACTATCATCAATAAATAAAACGCTCGCTTCTTCCACGTTTAATTGAGCACAAACCCATTGAAAGGTTTCCATGTCTGGTTTTCGTTGACAAATCTCATGCGAGAGAAATACCTTTTCAAACAACGATTCAAAAGGAACAGAACTAGCTTTGTTCCATTCTTTTTGCACCTTCACCATATGCAATTCATTCGTGTTACTCAACAAAGCGATGCGCTTGGTCTTTGCGAGTTCCGTTAAAAGATTCACTTTATTTTTGGGAAAAGACAAAATCATGGCATTCCAAGCATGTACAATTTGATTCGGACTTGTTCCTCGTTTCACAATCGGCAATAATTTATTGATGAAATGCTGTGCAGAAATTCTCCCAGTTTCAAACAAATCAAACAAACGATCTTGATTGAATTGGGTGTAATGATGCTGAAAATCGGCAACACCTAATTCGATGAATGCATTTTCAGTTGCCTGATAATCAATGTCAATAAGTACTCCGCCTAAATCAAATAATATGAGTTCTGTTTCTTTCACCCTGCGAAGATACTGGGTATTCCTGTTATTTGTATGGATTCTAAATTACCAAATCTGACATTTCCATGACAAAAGCCCCTCTTTTGACATGTACTTTTGTTGCTCAAAGCCATCGATTGTGTTGAAGGACCTACATATTATCGCATTTACGCATCGAAATTTAGACGTCAATAAAATTGGTTTATTGCACATTGAAAAAGAAGACCAATTCGAACATTTAAATCGCGTGAAGCAAGTATTGCAGCTAGACGAACTCCAGTTTCTGTCTACCTGTAACCGCGTCGAAATAACTTTTGTGAAGCAACACAAACTAGATGCGGATTATGTCCACCAGATTCTTTCATTGATTTATCCAAAATTGGTACCGATTCAATTGGAGGAATTTGTTCATCGTTCTGAAACCTACTCCGGAAAAGTAGCAGTGCAACACGCCTTATCTGTTGCCTCTTCCATTGACTCCATGATCGTTGGAGAACGTGAAATCATCACCCAAGTACGCACGTCTTTTGAACATTGTAGAGCATTAGGGTTAACAGGTGATTTTATTCGTTTGCTGATGAAACAAGTCATTCAAACAGCCAAACAAGTGTATACAGAAACATCGATTTCCACGAAACCAGTTTCCGTCGTTTCCCTGGCATATCATCATATGAAGAGGATGAACATTCCCATGGATGCGCGCATTCTCATCATCGGTGCAGGTGTGACAAACACAACTATGTGTCGGTTTTTGAAGAAACATGGGTTTCGTAATTTCCATGTGTTTAATAGAACTTTAGAGCGCGCCGAAAAATTGGCTACTGAAATAAAAGGATCGGCATATGCCCTTTCTGAATTGAATCAATTTGCACATGGTTTCGATGTCATTATTTCTTGCACTGCCGCAAAACACCATGTGTTAAGTCCTGAATTATACACGTTTTTGCTTCAAAACGAAACACATGAGCGTGTAGTCATTGATTTGGCGATTCCTCAAGATTTGGATGCATCGATTCTGTCCGCTCATCCAATTAACTATTTATCCATTGAATATTTGCAAAAAATATCCAATGAGAACTTAAAAGAACGTTCCAAGGAAATTCTTCATGTTGAGCAAATTATTGCGGATTCAATGGAGTCTTTTGAAAATTTATTCAAGGAACGAAAAGTGGAAATTGCCATGAAAGATGTTCCTCAACAAGTGAAGGAAATTAAGAACATGGCTTACGAGACGGTTTTCCGTGAGGACCTAGATCAACTGGACCCACAAGCGAAAGAACTGTTAGATAAAATCATCGGCTACATGGAGAAAAAATACATTTCCGGTCCGATGAAATTAGCCAAAGAAATCATACTCAAAAATGCAAACTAATCCTAAAATCCGCATTGGTACACGTGGTAGTGAACTCGCTTTGTGGCAAGCTCATTTCGTTCGTCGCCAATTGGAGGAAATAGGTTGTGAAGTAAGTATCCAAATCATCGTCACACAAGGGGATCGCATTCAAGAACTTAGCTTTGATAAACTTGAAGGAAAAGGATTTTTCACCAAAGAAATTGAACAAGCTTTATTGAACGGGGACATTGATTTAGCCGTACATTCCCACAAAGACCTTGAAACAACGCAACCAAGCGGCTTGCACATTGCTGCTGTTTCATATAGAGAGGATGCCTCCGAATTGTTGCTTATGCGTCGCGAAGCATTCGATGCACAACTTGACTGGAACCTAAAAACAAACGCGGTGATTGGAACTTCTTCTGCCCGCAGAAAAGCACAAATATTGGCCCAACGTCCGGATTTAGCGATCAAGGAATTGCGTGGAAACGTTCCGACACGAATTGAAAAACTACGTCAAGGGCAATACGACGCAATCTTACTTGCGCGAGCAGGCGTCTTGCGATTGGAACTGGACCTTTCGGATTTAGAAACGATTGTACTTGACCCAAGTACATTTATTCCTGCTCCGGCACAAGGAGTTTTGGGTTTGCAAACGCGTGTAGCGGATGAAGCCACAAACAAAATCTTACAAAAACTACACCATGCGGATGTTGCCACGCGCATCGAATTGGAACGATCTGTGCTTCGTCAGATGGATGGTGGTTGTCAATTGCCGTTAGGTGTTTACTGCGTAGACGATCAAGTATATGTTTCCTTCTCGCCCGCCTCGACCTTGGCAGCAACGAATCGCACATATTCCTATGTTCCAGGCCAAGAAACAGAATTGGCTTTTTCCATTGTTCAAGAGCTAAAAAAGTGATTCCCAAAAGAATCTTTATTTCACGTCCAATCGAAGAGAGCGGAAAAACCTTGCAAGCTTTTGCCTCACATGGCGGACAACTAAGTTCCATTTCCATGGTACGTTTCGAACCAGTGGCTTTCGAGTTACCTGAGGGTTTTGACCTGGTCTTTTTTTCGAGTATTCGAGCGGCGGAATTTTTCTTGAAGCAACATCCTACCCCTTCGGTTCAATTTGCATGCGCAGGTTTGGAGACGGCTGAAAAACTAAAAATCAAGCATCAGATTACTTGTGATTTTATAGCGCCACTTGCCGGAAATCCTCAAGAAAGCGCCAACGTTTTCAGGGATTGGCTTGGGGACCGACGCGTGTTTTTTCCTAAAAGTGAACAAAGCTTGAATTCCTATTCAAGTGTCATTCCAGACCATCAAAAAATAGAACGAGTTGCTTACAAAACAAGCTCAAAATCGCAGAAAATCAAACCTTGCGACCTTTATATTTTCTCCAGTCCTAGCAATGTTAAAGCATTCCTTGAAGTGAACGTGATTCCAAGCGATGCTAAATGCGTGGCATGGGGTGCATCAACAGCAAGCTATTTAAATGACCACGATATTTCGGTATTTCATCAGCTAAAAACAGGTACTTTGAGTGAATTAGATGATTTTTTAATCGGCATGCTTACACCAAATGACCGTCATGAAATTTGAATTCTCGGAAGAAATTACACCTGAATTGGTGTCCCTGCTAGAGGACACGACCTTAGGAACGAATGGTGCGATGTACCGACATTTGGATGTGAGTCAACGCATCTATCAAACGGATGCTCCGCTGAGTTTTTCCTTGAAACGAAATGATAAATTGCTCGCTAATATTACTTTTTGCAAACGATCTTTTGGATTGTACCTGCGTTATTTTGCGTTTGATAAGCGGTTTCAATCAAGGGGAAAGGCGCGTGAAAACAGGCACAAATCGAGCTTAAAGCGGGAGATTGAAAACGTTTTCCAATCCGTAGAAAAATCCCATGCGGGATCCTTAAACATGTGTTATGCTTACATTGATTCGCGCAATGTTCGCAGCAAATGGATGAGTGAGCAATTTGGTTTTCAAACAAAGGCCAAATTGGCCACACAAACCTTTAGTCGGGTTTACCCAAAACCATTATTGGCCTTGAGTAAAGAAACGATTCAAGCGGAGCACCTTCAATGGATTCGCGGCAAATACCAGCAGCATACGGCCTATTTTGAAGAATACCTTCAAGGTGGACAATTGCATTGTTGGCGGTCTTCAGACGGAAAATTATTGGCTTTAGGAAAATTTACGGATGTACATTGGGAGATCAGTCGACTTCCAGGAAAATGGGGAGGTTTACTGGTTAAAATATTGCCATATCTTCCTTGGATGCGGAAATTGGTTCATGTAAAAAAGCACCAATTTTTGGTCCCAGAGGCTGTCTGTCTTTTGGAAGAAACACCGGAGCGTTTAGCTTCTTTTCTTTCGGGTGTTCTCGCCATGGAGCAACGAAACACGATGCTTTGGTGGATGGATGAACGAGATGGATTTTATCAAAAAATCAAGACAGGAATGAAATGGGGAATCTTACATCAAATTCTAGGTGTTTCTCCAGTAGACGTGGTCATACGCGGATCATTTTACCCGGAAAACCCCATGTACATTGCTGCCTTCGATATGATTTAAAGAATACTTCATTGCATTCCGTCGATCAAACGTTCGATGAGCATACTTGATAAACGCTTGTCAAACGTGGCTTTTTCACTTAAATAATAACTGAATTCTTCGCTGGTCATCAATCCTGAGATCATTCCAATGAAGGCATATTTTGATGCCGCGTTTTTTGCAAAGAAGTTTTTTAGTTCCACGCGTTTTTCATCGATGGTGTCTTTCTGAAAACATCGTTTCATCAAAGGATTTGCTTTCGCGTCTGCCACAAATAAATCGTGTTGAAATTTTAATATCGGACGTAAAACATCGTTTTGAAAGGACTCGAGTTCCCCTGCTTTTTCTGTTTCCGTAGGGATGTTTGGACGAAGGTTTTGAAGTTCTTTTTCTGGTCTTTGCATACTATTCAGACAAATCAACGATGGAATAGTTCACTAGAAACTCTTCCATGTAAGATACCATTCGATCGTCGTTACTGTTTCGTGCAAATAAGACTTGTTTACACTTTGGTAAACTCTCCGCTAACCGTGCTATAAATCCTTTTTGTCCAGCGCGCATTTGATCATCCATGCGCAACACAATGAATAATTTTAATTTTTTGATGTTAAAGCCATTTTGAAAATACATTTCACATACGCGTCGTGTCGTTCCAACGATGATTTCTGTTCCATCAAACAAATCGTTGCGTTGTTTGAGTTTATTACCTTTTTCGACAACCAAATCCACAGTTAAATCTTTCGGTTTCGCAGCTTTTTGAAAATAATCTTCAATGTGTCTTGCTTCTTCATCACTTCCGCAAAGCACAATGGCACGTGGCGAACCCTCTTCTGCATGTGGAATGATGTCGTCAATAATTGGCCACAAAAAATCAACGTATTCTTCTGCCTCAGCATGCGCTACGACGGAAGGTCTTGCTTTTAATTGTTTGATTACTTGTTCAATTAACTCGCTCATGGATTGATTTTTTTGTTTGATTGATGTCTGTCGGCATCACGTTTGGTTTTCTTTTTCAAATTTTCTTTTAGCGCTTCTTCCAAATCGATGTTGGTCTGGTTTGCCAAGCACATGACAACGAATAACACATCTGCTAGCTCATCACCAAGGTCCTTGTTTTTATCGCTTTCTTTTTCACTTTGTTCACCATAGCGCCGCGCCATGATGCGGGCAACTTCGCCTACTTCCTCCATGAGAATCGCGGTATTCGTTAGCTCGTCGAAATAACGTACGCCAACTGTTTTGATCCATTCATCGATGGTCTTTTGTGCTTCTTGAATCGTCATAATCGGGAATAAAATTAGTCAAAAGGAATCGAACACGAATATTCCCTTTATTTTCCGTTTCTTTTTTCCAACTTTGTAAAACAAAACAAGCCACATGGAAAAGCTGCAAAATTTCATCAATGGAACCTATGTTCCACCGAAGAATGGACAATACATCGACAATTATGAACCGGCAACAGGACAAGTTTACGCTTTAATTCCGGATTCGGACGAAGAAGATGTGTTGGAAGCAGTTTCAGCAGCTGAAAAGGCATTTCCCATTTGGTCATCAATGTCGATAGAAGAGCGCAGTAAAATACTGGTTCGACTCTCTGAAGGGATTGAAAGAAACATGGATGAATTCGTTCAAGCTGAAAGCCGGGACAATGGAAAACCGGTTTCCTTGGCAGCCCACGTGGACATTCCTCGTGCCGTCTCCAACTTCCATTTCTTTGCAACAGCCATCACTCATTTTGCTTCGGAATCCCATCACATGGAAGGCGTTGGCGTGAATTTTACCACAAGAAAACCCATTGGAATCGTTGGTTGTATTTCCCCATGGAATTTACCGCTCTATTTATTTTCATGGAAAATTGCTCCAGCTCTTGCAGCTGGAAATTGTGTGATTGCAAAACCATCCGAAATTACCCCATACACTGCTTATTTACTCGGTAAAATAGCGCAAGAAGCGGGCATGCCTGCTGGTGTACTTAACATCTTGCATGGAACAGGTCCAAAAGTGGGAGACGCCATTGTCAAGCATCCTAAAATCAAAGCAATTTCATTTACGGGGGGAACTAAAACGGGAGAATACATTGCACGAACGGCCGGACCCATGTTCAAAAAATTATCCTTGGAATTAGGAGGGAAAAATCCGAACATCATTTTTGCCGATTGTGATTTTGATGATATGTTGAGCACGACCATTCGCTCCTCTTTTGCCAATCAGGGTCAAATTTGTTTATGTGGATCCCGCATTTTTGTGGAACGTCCTATATATGATAAATTTAAAGAAGCATTTGTTGCCAAAGTATCGAAATCTAAGGTTTCCTTCCCGAGTGATCCGGAAGCAAAATTAGGAGCCATTGTTTCCGAATCGCACATGGAAAAGATTCTATCCTACATCGAATTAGCGAAAGAAGAGGGCGGAACAATACTCACCGGTGGGAAACGCGTTCATTTGGCAGCACCACATGATCAAGGTTATTACATTGAGCCAACGATCATAGAAGGACTAACCTACGATTGCCGAACAAATCAAGAAGAAATATTTGGTCCAGTGGTCACCATCACTCCTTTTGATACCGAGGAAGAAGCATTGATGATGGCAAATTCAACCATGTATGGCTTAGCGGGAACCATATGGACTTCTAACTTAAACCGCGCGCATCGCGTAGCCGATCAATTGCAATCCGGAATTGTTTGGGTGAATGCTTGGTTGGTTCGAGACTTACGAACACCATTTGGCGGTGTAAAAGCATCCGGAGTTGGACGCGAAGGCGGCTGGGAAGCGTTGCGTTTCTTTACCGAAGCAAAAAATATTTTTATTAAATACTAATGAAAAAACTACTTTTCTTTTTGTTCTTTTCGGGGCAACTGTTTTCACAGTTAGAACCGCGCATGTTTCAAATAAAGAAGGATGGAATCCTTTCTTGGAATTATTATTTTGGTGATGATTTCGAAAGTGGACAAGTGGACGATGCGAAATGGCACAAACGGTATCCATGGGGAGGATTGCTAGCCGATCAAAAACAATATGCGGCACCTGAAATGTTGAGTCAGCAAGAGGGAATTCTTCACCTTAAAGCACGCGAAAATACGGAGTTTTATCCTGTCGAAGATTGGATGATCAATCACGAACAAGCGAAAAAACATGGCTTAGAAATTCAAGGAAATGCGGTTAAATTGGATTACTTAACGTCTTGTATTTGGAGCAAACAATCGTTTCGCTATGGGTATTTTGAAATCCGTGCGAAGGCGCCATCCGGACAAGGGCTTTGGCCTGCATTTTGGCTTTATGGACAAAACTCAAAAGATGAAATTGATTTCATGGAGATGAAAGGTGAACGACAAAAGGAAGTTCATGTGGATGTGCATTGTCCCGATTCCTGTGAAAAGGTGGCATCTAAACCTTTTGGATTTCCTAAGAACTGGGGTGGATGGGTGAAAACCAATCATCCCTTAACGGATCAATTTGTGGTTTATTCTGGTGTTTGGCTGCCTGGTTCCTTGACCTATTATGTGAATGGTGTGCCCGTTTCGCATTACGCAGGAGATTTCGCGACGTCCATGAATGTGATCGCTAACTTGGCGGTTGCACGTGATGGATTTGCCTTTAATCCAGGTCCGAACGACGAGACGAAGTTTCCAGCCGATTACCAAGTGGATTACATTCGCGTTTGGAAATTAACCGATGACAATGAGTACAAAACAAGTAAATTCTTGGGAGCAAAATCGACCATTCCACCCATAAAATACCAAACGCCTTCAACGGCTGAACAGAATGATACAGAACTAAAGAAAAAGGTGCGTTTCATTTATGATAAAAAGAAACTCTCCAATGAAATCGGCTTTTTATCCATGACACCCGTTCAAGCTCCGAAAGACCAAGCGGGCGCCTATTTGATCCAATTGAATGGCCTTTCAACGGAAGATGTCTTGATTCAAATGATTGATTCGAATAACAATCAATTTTCTCCGACCTTGGGGACAAATAACAGTTATTATTTAATTTTTCCAAAGAAAGGATCCTATCAAATTACGATTGAATCTGGAGAAAATAAATCGAAATTCACCCTTACAATTTAATCCTTTCCAGAAATTTATGCTTCTTGCCTTTTTGCTCCTTTTGGGGAAAACGATATCCTCCGACGAGTTTCATGGTGTAAAAATATTGGCGGTAAATGAGTTGATTGAAGCGAATGGACTTATTGTCAAAATCCGTTACCAAGAAAAGAAAATAGGTGGGAGTGGTATAGCCACCCATTAGTCGGATGTCGTACCTCGGAGCCAAGCCTAGGAATCCACGAAAATCACCGTTTGCTTGGTAATATTTCGCCTGGACAACTGGTCCAAATCCTGCCCAACCTGCTATTTGCCAATTTTTGAAGCGATTTACATATGCATAACCAGGAATCACTCCCACATCAAAAGCGGAAAAGGTGCTGCTCATGGTCTTGGTGTTTGCCGCATCTTGCAACACATCTGGAATGAGTCCACCATTTTTCGTGTCCACCCCAAAGAAATTGCTTGTTCCTTTTAAGTACCAGGTATGCACCAGTTTTGTGTAATAGGAACGTTTCCCGAGTAAAGCGCCCATTTTAAAATCTTGGTGATTAAAATACCAGGCATTTGCGCTTATGTTCAGGGATTGAATGCTTGGTTGAATGGAATTTGGTTGCTCCTCATCGAATGCGTTGTCCCAACGATTGGCATCCAAAAGAGAATACCCATGTATGTACTTAAATTCAAGGTCGTAATAGACCTTTTTCCAGTTAAAGTCGACTCCCAAGTTGTATTGCCTTGTCCTTCCGAAATCACCTGCATCGCGAATGTTCCCAATGTTAGGTAGGCTCAATCGAACGACAACCCATTTGTAATTGAATCCTAGGCGGATGAAAGGTGCTAAGTTGTTTTTGTAGGTGATTTTATCGATCCCATTTACACTCGGGAAATGCAGGTAAAAGGGTGCGGAGGTATATCCCATTTCTGCAGACACAATTTTAGAATTGCTAAAATCCAAGATGCTTGAATTTGACTGGCCATGCGATGAGATCGCGACACAGAGGAATAGACTATAGAGGAATGTTTTCAAGGCCTAAAATAAATGCATACACTTTTGCTACTTCGAGTCGTTCGCTGCTTCTTCCTGATCCACCGCCATGTCCTGCTTCCATGTTGCATTCGAAGACTAGTGGATGTTGATCGGTTTTCAATGCGCGTAGTTTCGCCACGTATTTCATCGGTTCCCAATACTGCACTTGTGAGTCATGGTAACCAGTCGTAATGTACATGGAAGGGTAATTCATGTTTCGCAAATTGTCGTAAGGTGAATACTTCAACATGTACTCGTAAAATTCATGTACTTGTGGATTCCCCCATTCTTCCCATTCTCCCGTTGTTAATGGAATGCTGACGTCAAGCATGGTGGTAACCACATCAACAAAAGGTACTTGAGAAATGATTCCTTTCCATAAATACGGAGCCATGTTTGTTACAGCACCCATCAATAATCCACCTGCCGATCCACCCTGAGCATAAAATTTGGATGCATCGCCGTACCCGTTTAAGCTTAAGTATTCTGCGGCATTGATGAAGTCAGTGAAGGTGTTGATTTTTTTTGTGAATTTACCGTCTTCGTACCAATGTTCCCCCATGTATTTGCTTCCTCGAATGTGGGCAACGGCATAGATGAATCCACGGTTGAGTAAACTGAGGCGTGTGGCACTAAAAACATCTGGCAAGGTGTATCCATAGGAACCATATCCATAAAGCAGGCAAGGTGCATTTTTTAGGTCGAGTCCTTTTTTATAAACCAATGAAACGGGAATGCGTGTACCATCATTTGCCAAGGCCCAAATGCGCTCAGATTGATAATCAATGGGTTGAAACGAAAGGTCTTTCAGTTTTTTCTCAAACCAAATGGCTTGCTTTCCAGTGTTCACTTCATAGCGGTATACCCTCGAAGGTGTTGTCATGGAATTATAAGTGTAAAAAAGCACACTGGTTTCATAGTCGTCGTTGACACCCAATCCAATGAAGTATGTTTCTTCCTCAAAAGATAAGTAACGATCCTCTTGATCTGATTTGATCCTTAATTTGCGCAAGCCATTTTGCCTTTCTTCGATCAATAAAAAGTGTTTAAACACGGAAAGATCCTCCAGAAGGATATTTGGATCATGCCCGATGAATTCCTGGCAAGAATTTAGGCTAGTTGGGACCGTTTCGGTAAAGAGAATTTTTTTATTCGGCGCATGGTCGTTGCTCAACATATAAAAGCCTTTATCATGATGACTTACTTCGTAAATGTGTCCTGCCGAACGCTTTAAAAACACTTGTGTTGGCCCTTCTGGTGCATGTGCATTTACGAGGGAAATTTCGGAGGTGGTGGAACTATGACAAGCAATAAGAATAAAAGCATGGTTTGTCGTTTTACTAATGCTGACATAGTAACGTTCATCATCTTCCTGATAAACAAGTACATCATCGGATTCTTTTGTTCCAAGTCGGTGACGAAAAACCTGAAATTCACGAAGCGTTTCAGGATCTTTCTTAATGTAAAAAATCGTTTGATGATCGTTTGCCCAAACAATGCTGCCGTCGGTATCGTGGATGCAGTCCTCGTAAAATGTTCCATCGGAGTTTTTGCGAAATCGAATTTCATATTTTCGTCGTCCCACAAAATCTTCTGAAATCGCCAAGGTTTGATCATCCATCGATGGACTCCATTCCGCTAGTTCATAGAATGCATGTCCGTTGGCGCGTTCATTCTCATCGAAATAAATAAGTTCTTGATCTCGCTCCAAGCGAACGATTTGGGTATAATCCTTCCCTTCTATTTGCTTGATTTGATAGGTGTGTTTTTGCAAAATGAATGGTGCACTGACATCATTTGGATCAATGCGGGCATCGAATTCAGCAACGAGGCCTTGAACCAAATCTTGCAGTGGTTCAAAGTATTGTTCGCAGTAGGCATTTTCCTCTGCAAGATTGGCTAAGACAGCAGGAGAATCGCGTTGATTCATCCAAAAATACGGATCCATGCGTTGGTGTCCATGCGCTTCCAATACGTGTGCTTGGAGGACTGCAACTGATGGATTCAATGTGGGTCTTTTCGACATAAAAGCAGCTTTTGAATGACATAAAACGCGTCATTCTTTCAATGAGTTTGCACAAATTTAGTCAATATCTGCCTTTTATATTTTACCTTTGAATAGTGAAGAAGTTGTACAAGTTTTTATTGAATCGTTTGCCGCGACCACTGCTCATCCGATTGAGTTATGTTTTTCGTGTTTTTGCGCCGACTTTATACCGAGGCAACAAAGTGGAATGTCCGGTTTGTGAACGATCATTTTCGAAGTTTTTATCCTATGGTTCCGATGTGGCACACCGAGATAATGTCTTGTGTCCATATGATTTAACCTTGGAGCGCCACCGATTAATGTGGTTGTATTTACAACGCGAGAGTAATTTCTTTACAGCGGAAAACCTTTCCGTCTTACATGTTGCACCGGAACAATGTTTTATCGATCGGTTTCGTGCTCAAAAAAACTTAAGCTACCTCACCGGTGACCTGGTATCTCCGCTTGCGGACATTCATTTTGACTTGCATCAGATTCCATTAGAAGACAATCGTTTTGACGTCGTATTTTGCAACCACGTCATGGAACACGTGGATGACCCATTGCAATGCATGCGTGAACTTTTCAGGGTAATGAAACCTGGTGGATGGGCGATTATGCAAGTCCCACAGGATTTTACACGAGAAACAACCTATGAAGATACGAGCATTACCAGTCCTGCCGAGCGCGAAAAACATTTTTGGCAAAAAGACCACGTTCGTTTGTTCGGGAAAGATTATCCGCAATGGTTGGAGAAAGCTGGATTTACCGTGAGTGAATTTGACTTGAACAAACATTTCAGCCCAGAACAAATCGATCGATTCTGTTTGATGAAAAACGAAATATTGTATATCTTTCATAAAAATTAAGCCATGAGATTCTTCCTTATTATTTTGCTGTTTCCATTTCTTGGGTTTTCCCAAAAGGACCTTTTCCTAACCTTGAAACCCGTTTTCGGCACAGAGGATTACCAAACACAAACCAATTATGTTGGAAACAACGGAAAAGTTGTTAAGTTGGAGTACCTAAAATATTATTTAGGAGATTTAAGCATTGTTCACGATGGTGGACAAATATTGGATTTAAGTGAATCCGTTTATTTGATCGGGGACACTACTTTTACCTTGTTTTTAGGACAACAAACAGTGAATCAAATTGAAGAGGTGAACTTTTTAGTTGGGGTACCTAGTCGTTTTAATACCCAAGCTGGATCCTTGGCCCAAGATATTTCTCTGTACCCAGAGGACAGCCCATTGAGCTTTCAATCTCCTTCCATGTATTGGGGATGGGCAGCCGGCTACATGCACATGGTGGTAGAAGGAAAAGCAGATGGCAATAACGACCAAAACCCGGAAGCATTTTTTCAATTACACAATTTCGGCGATCATAGCCAAGCACCTGTAAGCGTGACAAATGTGATTCAAACCAATACTAATGCAACGCAAATAGATGTTTTTCTAAATTGCCACATCGACAGGTGGTTGAACAACATCAATCTAGCGAGTGTAGGCATTCAACATGGAGAGGATGGTTTAAACTTAGAGGTGATGCAAAACGTGATTTCGCAAAATGTATTTGATCAACCAGCAAATGCGAGCGTAACGAGTTTAATGAAAGACATCGTTCAATTTTCTTCCCAACAAGGTACCATCCAATGTGCTTGGACAGGATTGGAGAAGGGACTTACCTTAAATTTAATTGACCAAACTGGTAGCTTACTTCGTTCACAATCCATTTCTGGTCAAGGTCAATTTGCTTGGAACGCTTTGAGTGCAGGCATTTATTTCATTCAATACACCGATCTAGAAGGATTGACTCAAAGTAGACAAGTCTACGTTTTCTGATGAAAACACTCCGTTTTTCCGGCCTACTTTTCTCAGTACTTCTGCTTGCTTTCATTCTGATTAAATGCAAAAGTCCAGCGGAGTTCACAGCAGGCATCGTTGTTCCAACGCCCATAGATAACCCACAGACGGACGCAAAAATCGCCTTGGGAAAAAAATTATTTTTTGATAAGCGCTTGTCTTTGGATGGAACGGTTGCGTGTGCGACCTGTCATGTACCAAGTAAAGGATTTACCGATCAATTAGCGTTGAGTATTGGCATCAATGGACAAACGACCGAGCGCAATGCTCCAAGTATTTTAAATTCCGCATTTTTAAAAACCGCCATGTTCGATGCACACCTTGCGACCTTGGAATTGCAAGTCATCGTTCCCATTCAAGAGAAGACGGAGATGGGTCATAACATGAAGGACCTCATCAAACAACTTAGGGCCATTCCAGAATACCAGCAAGCCGCAAAAGACATTTTTCAACGAGACTTTGATGCTTGGGTTTTAACACGAAGCATTTCCGCCTATGAACGAAGCTTGCTCTCTATGAATTCCCGTTTCGATCAATTTCAGAAAGGAAATAAACAAGCGATGACAGCGGATGAAAAAGCGGGTTGGAAACTATTTTCTGAAAAACTTTATTGCACGAAATGCCATCCAGCACCCTATTTTACAACGCATGTTGCAGAGAACAATGGATTGTACGCCACTTATGAAGGAAAAAGTGATCAAGGAAGGTTCCGCATTCACCATGATTCCTTGGACATCGGTAAGTTTAAGGTTCCATCCTTGCGGAATTTACCGCTGACATTTCCGTATATGCACGATGGAAGTGTGGCGAACCTTGATGACGTGATCGATCATTATGCGAAGGGAGGGAACAAGCATCCATTGCAACATGCAGCAGTTGTTCCCTTTCAACTGAGTTTGAAGGAACGCATGCAATTAAAATCCTTTTTTCACGCTTTGGTGGACACCACTTATTTACACCAATAAGTCAAGAATCCTCCGTATTTTTGTGTCATGAAACTAGCTGCTCAGGAACCTATTTGTGCACTTGCCACCGCCAATGGCATTGGTGCGATTGCACTGATTCGCACATCTGGACCTCAATCAAAATCCATGGTATCGAAGCTTTTTTCAAAAGATTTGAGTGTTCAAAAAACACACACGGTCCATTTGGGTTGGATTTCAAACCTAGAGGGGGAGCGCATCGATGAGGTTTTGGTGACCTTGTTCGATGACGGCAAAAGTTTCACAGGTGAAGAAAGTGTTGAAATTGCATGCCATGGCTCGATTTACATCCAACAGCAAATTTTGCAAGCACTGGGTAGCGCAGGATTTCGCATGGCGGAGCCAGGGGAATTTACGCAGCGCGCATTCTTAAACGGCCGCATGGACCTTTCTCAAGCAGAGGCTGTCGCAGATTTGATTGCTTCCCAGTCAAAAAATGCCCATGAAATCGCGTTGAAACAATTACGTGGAACCTTTTCAAATGAGTTGCAGGAATTGCGCGAAAAATTGATTCATTTTGCCTCATTGATTGAATTGGAACTTGATTTTGCAGAGGAGGACGTGGAATTTGCCGATCGCAGCGCCTTGAATAAAATGGTCGCAGAGGTATTGCACATGGTTCGACGTTTAGCTTCCTCTTTTCAACTGGGGAATGCGATAAAAAACGGTGTTCCAGTAGCCATTGTTGGCGCACCAAATACGGGCAAGAGTACCTTGTTGAATCAACTGCTAGGGGAAGAACGTGCGATTGTCTCCAACATTGCTGGAACGACACGCGACGTCATTGAAGAAACCTTGAACATTGACGGAATTTTATTCCGTTTAATCGATACTGCCGGAATTCGAGAAACGACCGAAACCATCGAAGCCATGGGAATTGAGCGATCCCAGCAGAAAATTGAACAGGCGAAGATTGTGCTTTGTTTGGCAGATGCCTCCGACTCCGAAAACTTAGATGAAACCGAAGCGTGGGTAAAAGACTTACGTGAAAAACATCCAGAAAAGCACGTGCTCTTATTGACCAATAAAGTCGATTTAGACGCATCGCGTTTGACAGATAGCATGCAAATAAGCGCCTTAACCGGCACCGGAATCAGCGAGTTAAAAGAACAGTTAGTGCGTTGTGTTTTGGGGGATTTCCAGATACAAGAAGAGACCATTGTCTCGAATGCCCGCCATTACGAAGCCTTGCAAAAAACGGACGAAGCCTTGAGTCAAGCCCAAGAAGGTTTACAGATCGGCACCACCGGCGATTTCATCGCAATGGACATCCGCACGGCGATGCGCCACCTTGGAAACATCACGGGTCACATCGATGTCGACACGGATATTTTAGGGTCTATTTTTAGTAAGTTTTGTATCGGAAAGTAATTATTAAACAATCAAAACTTACCCAGCAAATACAAAAAGCCGAAAGCATAACATACCACGAAATTGAACGGGCAATGTTAAGTTGAAAAAAAAAAATATATTTGTTATTCACTATAAAACATTTAACTATGAAAAATTTTGTAAAAGAAAATTGGTATAACCTGATGGTGGGTTCATCACTGTTTATTTTTTCGGTTGGTTTTTTCATCAATTCTGTATCACCAGCATATTCAAGTAATACGGATAAGACCAACAATTCATTAAAAGTCCTTCCAAATAACCAAAAGGTAATTCAAGTTCCAGTGAATGAAGATGGAAGTGTAAATGTGAAATTATCAGAAGAACAGATAAAGGAATTGAAATCAAAACCAATGGATAAAATTGGTAGTTACTATTATATTGGTTGTGGAAGTGGAATTTACAGGACTCTTGATAGTAGCCCTGGTTCTGAAAATGATTGGACCCTAGTAAGAAAATAATTCAAACTTCAACTAATGATAAAAGTATAACATATAACGGAATCTATTGGGTTCCGTTTTTTTATGCCAATAATTGATTTTCAGCATTACATTGTACCTTATTTGTACCTTGAAAGCATCAAATTTTTATAATCCATTGTTAGTAAAAGGTTATAGCGAATTAGTTACTTTTTGTATCGCAAAGAAACCAAAAACACAAAGTTTCTCTAATCAATCTAAAACAACTTACGATGT